>ERZ1673722.100-NODE-100-length-117769-cov-96.332943_pt1 | contig 117769 bp, 89 predicted proteins | sample MGYA00580222_ERZ1673722 | MGnify/ENA primary metagenome ERZ1673722 (study PRJEB41218, sample SAMN15661750) | gut metagenome | host: Homo sapiens | place: Canada: London | collected 2015-08-20/2019-03-30 | study: EMG produced TPA metagenomics assembly of... | reverse complement strand
GGGATTGGTCAAAATAGTTTGACTATTAGCGGCTAAAATCGCCCGGCGCTAACAATGCTGCTTGCGTCGTTTACTTGTCGAAACGAAGATTGATTTTCCCTGTTTTGGTGTTTCGAGATAGCGAGCCGAATGCGTCAAGGTTTGCTTTGGTCGAGGACCTCTTTGTTGATGAGCGGCGGATGCTTTCATCGGCTCATCACTAGCTGCGCTGTTTTTAGATAATGGTGCGTCTTTTAGATATACAGGGTCTCCCGAGGCGACGCCCATATGTTTACGTCCCGTTTGGGCATCCTCGAGCGTTTGATATCGATTTCTCGTCACATACTCGGGCTCCGGATCATTAATGGGCTCTTGCGAGATGTGGGGGCGATGGAACCGTGGCGGCTGCGTGGAAGTATCTTCCCCCTGCGTCGGCATAAACATTTTGTTCTGGTTTTGGTCGTCCATGATGCCCTTTAGCTCGTTACCAACAACGTGTACGCGCTCATTGTAAGCCCCTAGTTATTTGTAGCTGCGTACATACTCGTGATTTAAGCTCTGGTTCAAAGAACCTTAACCTTATTAAAACCTGAGTCATACACACTTAGATATGCTTATAGTACTGGACTCAAAAAACTTTATAGTCGATGTATATATGAGCACTGGGTGGGCATATATAAGAGCGTCAAAAGAAGTCCCAGTCACCTAGAAGATGACTCGGCAGTCCTTAAAAGGAGTGGTAAACATGGCAAGCATGGTTCCTTATCGTTCGGTTTTTGGCGTTCGTCCCTCTGCAAGCTCGCTGTTCGATCTGTTTGATGATATGAGCGACCTAGCGAACAGCTCGATTGCCTCTAAGGCGTTCCCCGTTGACGTTGAGGATAAGGGCGATGGCTATGAGGTCAAGGCTTATCTGACCGGCGTCGCCAAGGACGATATCGATGTCGAGCTTAACGAGGGCCGTCTGTCCATTAGCGTGAATGTCGAGGAAGACGAGGAGAACGAGGGCAAGAACTTCCTGCAGAAGGAGTTCAGCTCGTACAGCGCGACGCGTGGCGTGTATCTTAAGGACGCTTCGAGCGAGGGCCTCTCGGCTAAGTACGCTGACGGCATCCTGACCGTTACGGTCCCCAAGATCGTCGAGAAGAAGAACGTTACGAAGATCTCCATCGACTAACTTCGTTGGTGTTCTGCGCTATTAAAAGACAGCAAAAGGGGCTGGGAAGCGATTCTCGGCCCCTTTTGCTGTCTAGGACAGTCTATTGAATGGTTACTGGCCGATGCTGGCTTGCGGGGCGTATCGAGAGTTTTCGCGATCCTTGGAGAAGGGTTGCGGAGCTGCCGACCTCGTCATCCAGGGTTGCGGCCAGAGCTTTGGCATAGCTTTTGACGGTAAGGCTCGGAAGATTGTTATCTTGGCTGATATGCATGGCAATGAGCTGTTCGGTGCGATCGGTAACAAGTTCGCGCGCGGCTTCGGCGGCTTGGCCATTGGAGAGGTGTCCCCTTGCAGACAGGATGCGCTCCTGAAGAAAGCGGGGATATTCTCCCTCGCGCAGCATGGTCACATCGTGGTTGCTTTCGAGTGCGAGGACTCGACAATCTTCGAGGGTGTTCATGGCCTGGCTCGATAGCTCTCCGGTGTCGGTGGCAAAGCCGATGGAATCATCGAGGGTGTCGAATCGATAGCCGACTGGATTGATGACATCGTGTGACGTTGAGTAGGTTTGCACGTGGATGCCGGCAATGGATAGGGTGTCACCGGGATCGAATTCCTCGACAGGCAGATGCGAAAGATTTTCTTTGCTCGAAAGAGTGCCCCTGCTGGCAAAGAGGGGGCCGTGCCAGTGCTTGCACCAGACATCGAGGCCCTTGATGTGATCGCTATGCTCATGAGTAATGAGAAGAGCCGAGACGTTGTCTGCCGAGAGCCCCAGTTCTGCCATGCGCTTTAATGTCTCGCGGCGAGACAGTCCGTCATCGACCATAATGAGCCCCTGCGGGCCCTCGATGAGTGCGCAGTTGCCTTTAGAGCCACTGCCGAGGATATGAAGGTGCAGGCAAGACATAAGATTCCAAAGGATACAATGGGTGCGGACGAATATAGGAGGAAGCGAATGCCAACGGTATCACAGCATTATGGACACCATGCCGTGCCTGGGGCAGTCGATGAGACCCGGACGAGACAGCAGGCTGCTCCTGTCGTGCTCATGGTATCAGGCGGCGCGGACTCGACGGCACTGCTTCTTATGGCGTGCACATCAAAGCTGGATATCCAAGACGGACGCGGTGTTGCCCCCATTGCTCGCGAGCGCCTGCATGTGCTGCATGTAAACCATCATCTGCGCGGCAAGGCGTCCGATGGCGACGAGGTCTTTGTGCGTGAGCTCTGCGCGCAATATGGTTTACCGCTGTGTGTGGAGCACGCATATTTTGATGATGAATCGGGCAATATCGAGGCGGCTGCCCGCGAGGTACGCTATGCCGCGGCGCGGAGGTATGTTCGCGAGCTCTGCGCCCAGACGGGGGCACCGCGAACGGCGGCTCGTATCTGCACCGCGCACACGTCTTCGGATCGCGCGGAAACGTTTTTGATGAACGCGATTAAGGGTTCAGGGCCTGCTGGCCTATCGAGCATCCCTCGCCGGAGGAATATCGTGGTGCGTCCCTTGCTCGACCTAACTCATGGCGAGCTGGTGGGCTATCTGCAGGTACATGGTCAGCCGTGGCGTGAAGACGAGAGCAATGAGGACATCTCGTATCTGCGAAACTACGTGCGCCATCGAGTAATGCCGGTGGTGGCGCAGCGCAACGCGAGCGTGTGCAAGACGATTGGCGCCGCCTGTGAGATCTTGGGTGATGAAGATGCGTTTCTATCCCAGCTGTCGGCACAGGCGTTTCGAAGCTGCCTGCGCAAGGAGGCGGCGGGCGCGCTAGTGCTCGATGCCAGACGCCTTGCTGCGGCCGAGGTGGTAATCGCGCGGCGCATCGTGCGACTGGCGATCAAACGCATCGATCCGGGCGCTCGTCCAGAGATGCGACATGTGGAGCGAGTCCTTTCCTGCGTTGCCGAGGGCGCCGGCTCGGTCACGCTTCCGGCGGGGATTGACGCACGCATTGAGTTTGGCATGCTGGCGTTTAAGGCGCCGGCGGCTCGCGAGGGCCTGGCCGCGGACTGGGTTACCGTACCCGGTCGTTTGCCGTTGGGCGGGGGGCGCATGCTGGTCGCAGAGCCGATGGCCGTTGAGCCGGGATGCGATATCGTGCGTCGTGCCCGTGAGCTTGCGGTTGCCGGGGAAGTGACAGCTTTGGTAGACGCGGCTGCCCTGGGTTTTGCCGACAGCGATAGTGAGCGGATCCTGGCGGGCTCACGTGGCGAGATCCCTGCAGAGGCGCGATTGGCGCGCCTGTGGGTGGACGGTCCCGCACCGGGAGACGTGATGTGCCCGTTAGGAATGAGTGGCCGAAGCAAGAAGGTATCCGACTTGCTAGGCGAGGCTCGCATTCCCGTTTCCGAGCGCGCCGGCGTGCCCGTGGTGAGGACGGCGCCGGGAGGTGCCGTGGTGTGGGTCGCCGGAGTTCGCGCGGACGAACGTTTTAAATGCACGGCGGCGACGCGTGTGGCTTATCTGCTTCGCGTGGTTGACGCGGATTAGCCCCTCGCACCAGCTGTTCTGTGCGGCGTTGACGGTATTCCCGCGCTGATGGTGCGCGGGCTGGAAAATATACCCCGTGCGCTGCTAGAATGTGTAGTTCGCGTCCATACGGCGGTGTGTGGGCGATTAAGCACAAGAAAGGGTTGTCATGGCTTCTCAACATCCGGATATCGAGAAGGTTCTGTTTACGCAGGAGGATATCGACGGCATCGTTTCTCGCCTGGGCGAGGAGATCACTCGCGACTACGCGGGTAAGGATCTGGTGCTGATCGCGGTTCTGCGCGGCGCTGTTGTCTTTATGGGCGACCTGATGCGCAAGATTGAGCTACCGACCAACATCGATTTCATGGCTGTTTCGAGCTATGGCGACGGTGTGAAGTCTTCGGGCATCGTGCGTATCATTAAGGATCTGGATATCGACATCCGTGGTCGCGACGTGCTGATCGTCGAGGACATTCTGGACTCGGGCCTGACCCTCAAGTACCTGATGAAGAACCTCGAGAGCCGCAAGCCCGCTTCGCTGGAGGTCGCTGCCTTCCTGTGGAAGGACGTTGAGGACCGCACCTCGGCCATCACGCCCAAGTATGTTGGAACCCATTGCCCCGATGCCTTTGTGGTGGGCTACGGCCTCGACTATGCCGAGCGCTATCGTAACCTTCCGTATCTGGGCATTTTGAAACCGGAGGTTTATTCGTAAGATGCCCGACGACCATAACGATAACAATTCCCAGACTCCCCGGGAGCCTAAGATCCCGGGGATGCCCGGAGGCAAGAAGCCCACGCGTACGGGCTGGCTGTATTTTATTTTGGCTTGCGCGCTTCTGGGCTACGCCTTCTTTAACATGGGCTCCGGCTTTGCCAATTCCAGCAATACCGTTAAGCTCGCGACGAGCGAGATGGTGAGCGCCATCAAGCAGGATCGCGTCGAAGATCTGACCTATACGGTTCAAGACGGAAGCGTGACGGGTCATTACTGGAAGACGAAGAAGGACAAGGGCGATACGAGCGAGCTCAAGAGCTTCTCCTCGACCTATGTCGGCTCCGATTCGCTTGCCGAGCTCATGGCGGAGCACCCCGATACCAAGTACATCGTCAACACCAACGATCCCGATTTTTGGGGCGACTTGGCGATGAGTGTGCTTCCGACGATCGCCCTTATCGCCATCATGTTCTACTTTATGCGCCAGATGATGGGCGCCAACAACAGGAACATGCAGTTTGGCAAGACCAACGCCAAGACCAACGAGGCCACACGCCCCAAGGTCAAGTTTGAAGACGTTGCCGGCGTGGACGAGGCAGTCGAGGAGCTCGAGGAGATCCGTGACTTTTTGAGCGATCCGGACCGCTATCGCAAACTGGGTGCCAAGATCCCGCGTGGCGTGTTGCTGGTGGGGCCTCCGGGCACCGGTAAAACGCTGCTGGCTAAGGCCGTTGCCGGCGAGGCGGGCGTGCCGTTCTTTAGCATCTCTGGTTCCGACTTTGTCGAGATGTTCGTGGGTGTCGGCGCCAGCCGTGTGCGTGACCTCTTTAAGGAGGCCAAGTCCCAGGCCCCGTCGATCATCTTCATCGATGAGATCGATGTCGTGGGACGTCAGCGCGGAGCTGGTTTGGGCGGCGGTCACGACGAGCGCGAGCAGACGCTCAACCAGCTGCTGGTCGAGATGGACGGTTTTGAGGAGAGCGAGTCGGTCATCCTGATCGCTGCGACCAACCGTCCTGACATCCTGGATCCGGCATTGCTGCGTCCCGGCCGTTTTGACCGTCAGGTTACGGTCGACCGTCCGGATGTGAAGGGCCGCGAGCAGATCTTGCGCGTGCATGCCGAGAACAAGCCGATGGACGAGGACGTTAAGTTTGAGAAACTCGCCCAGATGACCGTTGGCTTTACTGGCGCCGATTTGGCGAACCTGCTCAACGAGTCTGCGCTGCTGGCTGCCCGCCGCCATCGTTCCGTGATCTCGATGGACGAGGTCGAGGAATCGATGGAGCGTGTGATTGCCGGACCGCAGCGCAAGGGTCGCGTGATGACCGAGGCCGAGCGCACCACGATTGCCTACCACGAGAGCGGTCACGCTTTGGTGGGCCACATCCTGGAACACTCCGATCCGGTCCACAAGATCTCGATCGTCAGCCGCGGTCAGGCTCTGGGCTACACGCTGCAGCTTCCGCAGGAGGACCACTTCCTCAAGACCAAGAACGAGATGCTCGACGAGCTCGCCGTGTTCTTGGGCGGTCGCGTTGCCGAGGAGCTCATGTGCGATGACATTACGTCGGGCGCGAGCAACGACCTGGAGCGTGCGACCAAGATGGCGCGCGAGATGGTTACACGTCTGGGCATGAGCGAGGAGCTGGGCACGCAAGTGTTTGGCGAGGCGCAACATCAGGTGTTCCTTGGTCGCGATTACGCCGATCACCAGGATTACTCCGAGGAGACGGCGCGCCGCATCGACATTGAGGTCCAGCGCATTATGCGTGAGGCCCATCGTCGTGCGGTCGAGATCCTGGATGCCCGTCGCGATCAGCTCGACCTGATGGCCAAGGTGCTGCTCGAGCGCGAGACCGTCGAGGGTGACGCCGTGAACGCCCTGCTCGACAACGAGTGGGACGCCTACCTTGAGCGCGAGGGCGATATCCTGGCGGCCAAGGAGGAGCGCAATGCCAAGGCGGCCGGCATGCCGACCAAGAAGCGCACGCCCCGTATGAGCGAGGAAGAGCTGGCGGCTGATGCCGCGGCCTTTGCGCAGGCGGCCATGCAGGAGGATGCCGAAGTCGCATCCGATGATGCTGGCGATGACCATGCCGTCGTCGATGCCGACGCCGACGCCGACAAATAGTCTTTGTGGCGAAAGCCTCCGCGGGGAAACCTGCGGAGGCTTTTTCTTTTGAGCGATATGGGGCCGTCTGTTGATTGGGGACAGACTTAAATGAGCGTTTTCACGCATTTAAGTCTGTCCCCAATCAACATTGCTGCGGCACTTTGCTCGGCTAAAGCGTACAATAGCGCCTATGCGAAAGGGGAACAGATGATCAACGAAACTATGTATGCTCGCGGTGCGGAAAGCTCCATCATCCGTGAGATTTTTAGCTATGGCCTTGAGCGCAAGGCGCAGATCGGTGCGGAAAACGTATTTGATTTTTCGCTGGGCAATCCGAGCGTTCCGGCGCCCGCTGCTGTGGCTGAGTCGATTAAGAAGGCCCTGGAGCTGTCGAGCGACCAGCTGCACGGCTACACGCCCGCACCGGGCCTGCCGCAATGTCGTGCCGCTGTGGCCGAATCGCTCAACCGCCGCTTTGGCACGAGCTATGAGGGCAAAGACGTATTTATGACGGTGGGTGCCGCGGCTTCGCTCACCTGCACGCTCAATGCCGTTACGAACCCGGGCGACGAGGTTATTGTTATCGCCCCGTACTTTCCGGAGTATCGCGTTTGGATTGAGAAGGCCGGCTGTACGTGTGTTGAGGCGCTCGCCGATGAAGATACGTTCCAGCTGAGCGTGGACAACGTGCTCAAGGCGACCAGCGATAAGACAGCGGCCGTCATCATTGACTCTCCCAACAATCCGACCGGTGCCGTATATACATGCGACACGCTGACGCGACTGGCCAATGTTCTGCGCGAGGCCAACGCTCAGCGCGATCCCGAGAATCCGATTATGCTCATCTCGGATGAGCCGTACCGCGAGATCGTGTACGGTGCCGAGGTGCCTTGGGTGCCCTCGATCTACGAGCACACCATCGTGTGCTACTCGTATTCCAAGTCGCTGTCGCTGCCGGGTGAGCGCGTGGGGTGGATCTTGGTTCCCAACACCAATCCGCAGGCTGCCCGTCTGATGCCGGCTGTTGCGGGCGCTGCCCGTACGCTGGGTTTTGTATGCGCACCGGCACTCTTCCAGCGCGTAATCATCGATTGCATCGATGAGCCGAGCGATGTCGAGGCCTATGCGCGCAACCGCACCGCGCTTACCGACGCACTAGCGGAGTATGGCTACACCTATGTTGAGCCGGATGGCGCGTTCTACCTATGGGTGAAAGCGTTGGAGCCCGATGCGAATGCGTTCTGCGAGCGCGCAAAGAAGTATGAGTTGCTTGCGGTTCCCTCGGACAGCTTTGGTATGCCGGGTTGGTTCCGCCTGGGCTATTGCGTGAGCTACGAAACGATTGTCAATTCGCTACCCGCTTGGAAACAGTTGGCGGACGAGTATCGTTAAAAGTAAAGCGCTCTGCCTACAATGTTTTACGTGAAACGGGGTTTGGTGTTAAGCCGGACCCCGTTGTCATGGACGTTGTGTCTTTGGGATGGAGTGGTTTTACGACTATCGAAGGCTATGCGTACAATGAATATAAGCGACGGCCGTACCAGATAAGGAGACCTGATGCCCTACCTGCTTTCTTGTGACATTCATACCCATACGATGTTCTCTGCGCATGCATATTCGACCATTGAGGAGAATGTGTACTGGGCGGCAGAGCGTGGTCTGCAGGTGCTCGGATCTGCCGACCATTTGAGCTCTATGGTTACGGCTTGCCCCAATGACCTGCGCAGTTACCAGTTCTTTATCAACCAGGATATCTGGCCGCGCATTTGGAGCGGCGTGCTGGTGCTGCGTGGTGCCGAGGCCGATATCGTTTCGCTGGACGGAAGCCTGTTTGCCGAGGACACTCTTGTCACGCTCGATATTGCCGGCGATTCGTACAGCCGTCAGCATTCGCTGTTCGATTTGGTTACGCGTAATTTGGATTATTTGGTTGCAAGCGTGCATAATCCGCAGATTGCCGAGGGCGCGACGCTGGCCCAGACGACCGAGATGTATATCAATGCCCTGGAGCACCCCAAGGTGTTCATGCTGGGTCACACGGGGCGTTCGGGCGTGCCGTTCGATATCGACGAGGTGCTGTTGGCAGCTAAGGCCAAGCACAAGATTATTGAGATCAACAACCATAGTCTTGAACACGGTGTCGACACTGAGCATTGGGCCGTATGCCGCAAGATCGCCGAGCGCTGCGCCGAGCTGGGCGTGGGCATTGGCGTTTCGACCGATGCGCACATTGGCATGGCAATTGGTAAGCTCGATTACGCTCGCAAGATGCTCGACGAGATTCACTTCCCGTTGGATCTGATCGTGACGCGCGATCGCGAGACGCTGCTGCGCGAGATGGCGGCAGCCGGCGTGTGCGACCTGTGCAAGGGGATGTAGCGGAATTTATAAACCAAGCGAAGGGGGCGGCCCAGACGGGTCGCCCCCTTTCTTGTCCCAAAAATCTACTGAGGTTGGTTAGCGGCGTTCGAGGACCGCTACGGTTTCGGTGTGGTCGGTGTGAGGAAACATGTCGACGGGCGTGATCTTGAGCAGGCGATAGCCTCCGTCGAGAAGCTGATGCAGGTCGCGCTCTTGAGTCACGGGGTTGCAGCTGATATAGGTGATGCGGCGCGGCTTAAGCGCGCAGGCAGCTTCGAGGAACTCGGGGGTAGAGCCGGCGCGCGGCGGATCGATGGAAAGGACATCGACCCGCTCGTTGTTGTCGGCGGCATCCAGGATGTAGTCGGTGGCGTCGTCGGCCATAAACCAAGCGCTGCGGGTGAGGCCGTTGAGCTCGGCATTGCGACGTGCGTCGGCAATGCCCGCCGGGTTGCGCTCAACGCCGAGCAGCATAATGCCGATACCCTTGTTCTGGGCATCTTTAGCTGCGCAAAGACCGATGGTACCGCTGCCACAGTAGGCATCCATGAGCACATCGCCCTGGTGCAAATCCATGCCGTCGATAGCGAGCTGATAGAGCAGCTCGGTCTGTTGCGGGTTGGTCTGATAAAACGCGGTGGGGGAGATGTCGAATTCGCAGCCGAGCAGCTGGTCGCGCATGCATTCGGCGCCATACACGATGCGGGTTTCCTCGCCGAGGATGGCGTTGCCGGGGCGTCCGTTGATGTTTTGGGCGACGGTGACGATGCGCGGATCGAGTGCGGCGACAGCCTCAAAGAACTCCTGCGCATGCGGCAAGTCGCGCTGAGCGGTCACGAGCGTGACCATGACCTGGTCGGTACGCCAACCGCAGCGGACGACGGCATAGCGAAGCAAACCAAGATGCTTGTCCTCATTAAAGGCGGGAATATGCAGCCGCTCAGCTTCGCGTGCGATGCCGTTGAGAATCTGACGGGCGCCCGGTGCCTCGACGGGGCATTCGGGTACGGCAACGATCTTGTGCGTGCCGCGCTCAAAGAAACCGCAACGGACAGCGCCCTCTTTACCGGGAGCAAAGGGAGTGGCGGCCTTATGGCGAAAACCGCGCGGCGCAGGATATTTGCCCGGGTCGCCCAGGGTGACACCCATGCCACGAATAGGATCTACAGCAATGCCCTCACGCTCACAAAGCGAAGCAAAAAGCTCCTCCATAGCAGCCTGCTTAGCTGCCAACTGCTTTTTATAAGGACGATTGAGCGCCGTGCATCCGCCACAAGCTCTCATGATGGAACAGGGAGACTTGGGATCCACAGCCTCACGCGCAGACGGAACCGGATTCTTATACGGGCGCTTGGAGCGAGTCTGAGATGCCTTATCCTCGCTCCGACGAGAGCCGGGACGCTTGGCCTTAGCCTTGCCCTTAGCCGATTTGCTTTTTGCAGCTTTAGAAGACTTGGATTTCGTAGAAGATTTCTCCTCCTTCGACCCCTCAACCGCCTCCACCAAAGCACGACGAGCCCTACGCTCCGCACGAGATTCTGCCATCAATAACTCCACTAATTCATGAATTAAAGCTGCAAGTATTGTACCGTGCCAAGCCAGCAGACGATATGCAAGCGGTTTAATCGTGTCAGCGATAAGCCCAACGACGGTTGCCCGCCGCGTGAGGGGTGTGGGGGTTAAGTTTATCGCGAGTTCCGCACGAACAGGAGGCCACTTAATGTGGCCTCCGTCGTGAGCAGGACTGTAGAGCAGGAAACTTAACCCCACACCCCTCACGCGGCGGGCAAACTCGCCTTGTGCTCTATCACGCTAAAGTGTATGATTCTGAACGTTACATGACTCACTTTATCTAACTAAAGTGCCATCAAGGGGGAATACCATGAACACCGATATGTCTCGTCGTCAGTTTGTTGGTCTAGCCGGCTCGCTCGCCACGGTGCTTGGCCTTGGTCTTGTCGGTTGCGGCGGTGGCGCCGGCAAGGGCTCCGCTGCTGGCTCTGCCGCGGCCAAGGATGTGAAGGGTGCTGCGGAGTCCAAGAAGCTCGTGGTGGGCTTTGATAAGTCCTATCCTCCGTACGGCTTTGTGGGCGACGATGGTGAGTACACCGGACTTGATCTCGATCTGGCCAAGGCTGTTGCCGATAAGCAGGGCTGGGAGGTCAAATACGAGGCCATCGACTGGGACGCCAAGGATACGCTGCTTAACTCGGGCGCCATCAACTGCATCTGGAACGGCTTTACCATGGAGGGTCGCGAGGACGACTACACGTTCTCCGAGCCGTACATGCTCAACGAGCAGGTGCTGGTGGTAAAGAAGGATGCAGACATCAAGAGCTGGGACGATCTTGCCGGCAAGACCGTGATTACCCAGACCGATTCCGCTGCGCAGGATGTGCTCGAGGGTGACCAGAAGGATCTGGCGGCGACGTTTGCCACGCTCGACACGATCGGCGAGTACAACACGGCGTTTATGCAGCTCGAGAGCGGCGCGGTCGATGCCGTGGCTTGCGACCTTTCGATTGCCCAGTATCAGCTTGCCGCCAAGCCCGATGCTTATACGCAGCTTGATGAGCCGCTGTCCAGCGAGCACTACGCCGTCGGCTTTAAGAAGGGCGACACCAAGTCGGCCGACGCCGTGACGGAGTCGCTCAAGGCACTCTATGAGGACGGCACGGTCAAGGACCTGTGCGATAAATATTCAAGCTATGGTTTGTCTTTCGATAATTGGGTGCTCAAGTAATGTCTATTCAGGTCATGATGCAGATGCTTGGCCAGGGGTTCTTGGTCAGTTTGCAGCTGTTTGTGTTGACGCTGCTCGGGTCGATTCCGCTGGGAATTCCCGTGGCGTTTATGCGCATGAGCAAAATCGCGCCGCTTCGCTGGATTGCGCGCATCTATATCTCGGTCATGCGCGGCACGCCGCTCATGCTGCAGATGTTTGCCATCTACTTTGCCCCGTATTACGTGTTTGGCATTTCGCTCACGCCCGATTCCAAGTGGACGGCGTGCGTCGTGGCGTTCATCATCAACTACGCCGGTTACTTTGCCGAGATCTATCGCTCGGGCTTGCAGTCCATTCCGCGCGGTCAATACGAGGCTGCCGAGGTGCTGGGCTATTCGCGCGTGCAGACGTTTCTGTATATCGTGATGCCGCAGGTCGCCAAGCGTATTCTGCCGGCGATGGGCAACGAGATCATCACGCTGGTCAAGGACACGTCGCTGGCGTTTGCCATTGGCGTGGGTGAGATGTTCTCGACGGCCAAGGCGCTGGTCGCCTCGCAGGTGAGCATGGTGCCGTTTGCGATTGCGGCGCTGATTTACTGGGTCTTTAATTTCGTTGTCGAGATGCTGCTGGGCGCCGCCGAGAAAAAATTGGATTACTACCATGATTAATTCGGTAATGAATATATCGAACGCTCGCAAGGCGTTTGGCGGCAATGAGGTGCTCAAGGATATCTCGCTCGAGGTCAAGCGTGGCGAGGTCGTGGCGATTATCGGGCCTTCGGGTGGCGGCAAGTCCACGCTGCTGCGGTGTGCCACGCTGCTCGAGACACTCGGCGGAGGCTCGCTCTCGTTTGGTGACCTTGCCGTTGCGACGGATGCGGGTTCGGGCGCAGTCTATGCGAAGGGCGATGTGCCCAAGCGGGCACGCTCGCGATTCGGCCTGGTGTTCCAGAATTACAACCTGTTCCCGCACTATACCGTGATGAAAAACATCATCGACGCGCCGATCCGCGTGCTTAAGCGCCCGCGCGAACAGGCGGAAGCTCGTGCGCGCGAGTTGATCGCGCAGATGGGGCTTACGGGCAACGAGAACAAGGTTCCGTGTGAGCTTTCGGGCGGTCAGCAACAGCGTGTGAGTATCGCCCGCGCCTTGGCGCTCGACCCGGAGATCCTGTTCTTTGACGAGCCGACCTCGGCGCTCGATCCCGAGCTGACGGCCGAGGTGCTGCGTGTCATTAAAGACCTTGCCGCGCAGAATATGACGATGGTGATTGTGACCCACGCAATGCAGTTTGCGCGCGATGTTGCCGACCGCGTGGTCTTTATGGATGGCGGCCGCATTGTCGAGGAGGGTCCTGCCGAGCAGGTCATCGACCATCCGCGTGAGCAGCGCACCCGTGAGTTCTTGAGCCGTATCGAGGGATAGGCTCAGGTATTTACTCAACTATTAATTAAGGCGAAGCCGCCGCAGGTCTTACGGTCTGTGGCGGCTTTTTGTTTGCATCGACGGGGTTCAATAATCGCCTCACAAGCTTGTCTCTTCCTCTCGCCGCCTGTATTCATACGTGCGCCGAAAGGTATGCATGGACGGTCGCCCGTGAGGGTAGGGTGGTGGCATAGGACATTTGGAGGGTGAGTCGGCTCGGCTGCCGACCATGCTGCTCCCGGGATGGCACCGACCGCGAACTCTCCCCGTTGGCGTCGCGCATTGCGCGCGGCCCTGCAAGGAGGTCATCATGGGTGCTCCCAAGACCGGCAATGTAAGGAACGTGGTGCTCGTAGGCCAAGGCGGGGTGGGCAAGACTTCACTCGCCGAGGCCATGCTCCACCTTTCCGGCAAGACCGCCCGCCTGGGCGGCCACGACGGCACCAAGCCCACGCTCGACTATGACCCTGAAGAGGTCAAGCGTTCATTCTCCATCTCGACGACCATCGCGCCGATCGACTGGAAGGGCGCGCGCATCAATGTGCTCGATGCCCCGTGCTACCCCGATTTTATCGGCGACGCCTTTGCCGCGATGAGCGTCTGCGAGACGGCTCTGTTTGTGGTCGACGCCGAGGCCGGCCCGCAGCCTACGACGGTTAAGCTCTGGTATGCCGCCGAGGACCTGCGCCTGGCGCGTGCGGTGTTCGTAAACCGCCTGTCGCGCTCCGAGGCCAGCTTTGCGACCACGATGGACCTGCTGCAGGAGCGCTTTGGCACGCGCCTGGGCGCCGTGACCCTTCCCTGGGGCGAGGGCGAGGACTTTGACGGCATCATCGACCTGGTGCGCATGAAGGCGCGCCATTGCAACGGCACCGAAGCCGTTGAGTCGGAGATTCCCGAGGAGTATCGTGCCCAGGCCGAGGAAGCCCATGACCATCTGTGCGAGCTGGTGGCCGAGGCCGACGACGAACTGATGATGAAGTACTTGGAAGGCGAGGAGACGCTGACGCAGGAGGAGCTTGAGGGCCTGCTGTCGAAGGCGATTGCCGAGCGCATCTTTGTGCCGGTCTTTGCGGGCGATTGCATTAAGGAGCAGGGCGTCAACTCGCTGATGGACGACATCGCGACGTACTTCCCGGCGCCGACCGACTACGGCGAGATGCCGCTTATCGACGGCGATTCGCTCAAGATTTCGAGTGACGATGATCGTCCGGTGGCGTTTGTGTTTAAGACCCTGGCCGATCCGCAGCAGGGCCGCATCAGCTTTATCAAGGTGCTGACGGGTACGCTTGAGCCGGGCCTTGAGCTGGTCAACGCACGCACGCGCAAGGGCGACCGTCTGGCTCACCTGTATGTGATGTGCGGCCGCGACATGACCGAGGTCGGTCACGCCTATGCCGGCGACATTATCGTGGCACCCAAGCTGGCGGCCGAGACGGGCGATACGCTCTCCATTACCGGTAAGGTCGAGGCTGCGGCGTTTAAGTTCCCCAACTCTCAGTACCGCATCGCCATCGAGTCCGAGAATCGCGGGGACGAAGAGAAGCTCTACACGTTTATCGAGAAGGCCTGTAAGGCCGATCCGACTATGAGCATCGACCGCGACGAGGAGACCGGCCAGACCATCATCTCCGCCGTGGGTGAGGCGCAGGTTTCGGTGTTGCTCAATCGCCTTGAGGATCGCACCAAGGTCGTGGCCAAAAGCGTGCCGATTCGCATCCCGTATCGCGAGACCATTCGCCGCACGGCGAGTGCCCAGGGCCGCCACAAGAAGCAGACTGGCGGTGCCGGTCAGTATGGCGACTGCTGGCTGCGCGTTGAGCCGCTCATTGGGCCCGACGGTACGAGCGACGGCTATGAGTTTGTTGACGAGGTCGTGGGTGGCCGCATCCCGCGCTCGCTCATCCCCGCCGTGGACAAGGGCGTCCAGGAGACCATGAAGGACGGTATTATTGCCGGCTATCCGCTCACGGGCATTCGCGTGGCTGTGTACGACGGCTCGTATCACAGCGTCGACTCCAACGAGATGGCGTTCCGCGCGGCGGCTCGCATCGGCCTGCGCAAGGCATGTGCCGATGCCGACCCGGTGGTGCTGGAGCCCATCGAGGAAATCACGGTGACTATTCCCGAGAGCTACGCCGGCGCCGTGATGGGCGACATCTCGGCCTCGCGCGGTCGCGTGACGGGTATGGAGACCGATGAGCGCGGCGATACCGTGGTCATTGCCCAGGCACCGCTGGCAGAACTGACGGATTATTCGACGCGCCTACGCTCTATCACGCGCGGCACGGGCGACTTTACCATGAAGCCCGCTGGCTACGAGCAGGTGCCTTATGACGTTCAGGCCAAGCTCGTGGAGCGCTATGAGGAGGGCCGCGCCAAGTAGCGTGTGGCGTTGCCTGCAACATACATGCCGGTGCAAGGGCCGCTCTGGGCAATCCAGGGCGGCCCTTTTGATCCCCGGGGGACGGAGGAAAACGGATCATTATAGGTTTTGGGCAGCTTGGTCGGCCCTAGTCTCCCGAGGCCTGATTGCGGCCGGTGGCGTAGTCGATCTGCACGTGCGGCTGCAGGTTGTAGCAGTACACGTGGAAGCAGAGGGCCTTGCCGTGGTCCTCGACCGATTGCGCCTCAAGGCGCACGCCGCGGCAGACAAGTTCCTCTTCGTTATACATGGGCGTGACGCGGTAGAGCACATGGTTGCCCGTGTCGCGGATGTAGCCGAGAATCTGCTCCTCAAACGGCAGCATGCCCGTTTCGTTGAGATAGCGCGTGCCGGTGAGGAGATTTTTGCGGTTGGCGTTTTCGCCGCAGAGCGACCAGGCGATAAGGTGGCAGCGGTTGTAGAGGCTCTGGCCCGGAATAAAGTCGTAGCGCTGCTGGTGCCAACCGGCAGGATGGATACGCGAGATATCGCCGCGCTTTCCCTGTCCGAGCGACTCGGGGCCTACACAGGCGAGCGCCTTGCGAGTGCGGCCCAGGCTGTCGAGCTTGGAGAATTTCTTAAAGCAGCCCCCTTCTGTAGCGCGCTCGTATTCATCGAGCGTGAATGATGGTGTGCCGAGCGGGTGCGTGCTGTCGGTGCGAAGGGCAACGTAGGGGTTGCCGGCGTAGTCGGGAATGCTGCTGAGATAAACACCGCGGGCGCGGTTGAGGTCGGGATTTTCGACCTCGTCGATGGGGGTGGCGGCACTGTCCGCGGAAACGTCGTCATCGGTGTCGGTCGCGGCGGAATCGGAACCATCGTCAGGGTCCTGGCCGTTTTGAGGGTCCGGGGAGCTCGCCGTTCCCGATTCGAGCCGAGCGACCAGGCCCGCCTCGTCGTCGGTGCGGCTGGGACTCTCGTTTTGTTTTTCGGCCAGAGCCGCCGCCTGCTCATCGCTTTGCGGCGACAGCAGCTTGGGCGCTCCGTCGAGCGATCCCGTAAACAGCGCAAACCCCAGCACCACGGCGGTGCCGATGGAAAGTACTTGCTTGTAGGTGGACTTGCGCGACATTGAGGCTCCTGGATGGACGGTTGGGAATCTACCAGTCTAGCAGGAGCCGACAGGGGCCGCTCCACCGAACAAATACTCAAGATTTGGGACAAACGCTACGGATTCATTTGCCTCATATGGAGCTGCAGCGGTTATGCATGTGGGGCCATTCGGCGTTTTCCCAGATAAAACCTACCAAAATAAACCTGTCCTTTTTTGGCAGGCTAATCGTGAGTTATTTCACCGCAACTTAGGGTACGGTTAGGAAGTGTGCACCTTAAAGAGTGGAGCCCTTGATTAGAGAGATTACGCTCGTCTCTCTAAATATCTCTTTAAAGAGAAGGTCAGTTAAAGAGATAACATTAGGAAATCTAGCAGTGAATTTGATGCATCTCTCTAAATTTCTCTCTAAAATAAGATGCCTATCTCTCTAAAGTTAGAGAGATATACTATACTTTAGAGAGATAAATCTATCGTTTTAGAGAGACGGAATGCCAATGCTGCTGGATGAACCTCTTGGCCTTATCGTTGAGCGCCTTCGCAGGCGGGGGACTGATGACGCATCGGTAGAAGTTAAAGCCTGCACGAATAAATTGAGCGCAGACGTATGGGAGACAGTGAGCGCTTTTGCGAACACTGCGGGTGGGCTCATTATTTTGGGCCTGAACGAGGCCGAAGGATTTGTTCCTTCGGCTAACTTTGCTATCGATAGGGTGCGCGATCAGTTTGTTTCGGGTATCGGAGACGGAGGCTCAGCGGCAGTGGTGACCCATGCGCCGCGGTACGAGCTTGATCGAGGCGAGGTCGACGGGCTCCAGGTGCTTCTGGTGCGCATCTTTGAACTTGAGCTTAAAGCGAAGCCTTGCTATATCGGCGCGCGCGGCGTGCAGAACGGTAGCTACAAGCGCGTGGATGATAAAGATATCAAGATGTCACCCGCTGAGCTATATGAGCTGCAGAGTGCGTTGCTTCCGAGCGATGCAGACGGCACGGTGGTTTCGGAGGCAACGGTCGAGGATTTGGATCCAGATGTCGTGCGGTCTATTATCGCAAATCGCCGGCTGCAGACCCCGCGCGTTTTGCGCGGGGCCGATACGCTGGAAAAGCAGCTGGTCAGACTCAATATCACTACAAAGGATGGTGCCGTGAAGCTCGCGGGGCTTCTGTCGGCGGGAATTTACCCCCAGCAGTTCTATCCCAAACTGATGATCGATGTCGCCGTTCATTCCGATGTGGAAAAATCTGCACCCGGGCAACCCCGGTTTATTGACCGCCAGTTGTGCGATGGCCCGATTCCGGCTTGCATCGAAGATGCCCTTGCCGCGATTGGACGAAACTTGCGCAAAGCGACGATAGTGCAAGGCGCTGGCAGAAGGGAGGATTGGGAAGTTCCCCAGGAGGTTTTGCGCGAGGCCTTGGCAAATGCCTGCATCCATCGAGAATATTCGCCCATGTTTGTGGGGCAGGCCGTGAGTGTCGATATCTATCCAGACAGAATAGAGATCAAAAACCCTGGCGGGCTTTGGGGCGGAAAGACGGTGGACAATCTTGCAGACGGGGAATCGCGCTGCCGAAACCCAAAGCTCATGAGCCTAATGGGGGCGACGCCGTTAGAGCATGCCGAGGGGGCCGTTGCGGAAAGCCAGGGATCTGGTATCCCGGCTATGATTCGCGAGATGGAGTCTCGTTCGCTTGGCAGGCCGAAATTTATCGTTAAGGCCGATTCGTTTACGGTGCTGCTTTCCCGGCACGGGGCGGAGCTTGCTGAAAACCGTACGTGGATTCAGAGTCATGTGGGCACCGAGCTGACGGATCGCGAGGAAACACTGCTCATGTTTATGCGGGAGCATAGGTGCGTATGCGATGTTCAAAAAATACGAGAGGCCCTGAAGTGGGATTCGGATGACATTCGCCTGATCTGCGGGGACCTTGTGGATAAACATGTCCTGTCAAAATGCGGCAAAGACACGTTCGAAATTATCGATATGAACAGAGAATCGTCAGCTTCGACGGCGGATAGGATCCTGGAGGCTCTCAGCGCCGAAGTGGATATGACGGCGCGAGAAATAGCGGTTGCATCGGGGGTCAAAATTTCGTCCGTCCGCTACCATCTGCCAAAAATGGCGGATAAAGGGCTCATCGAAGTAATGGGTTCATCGACGAGCCGCAACCGCCGCTATCGGAAGAAGTAGATGCAGCCGGACCGCCCCTCTAGTGTCTCTCGAAGTTAGATGGGCGCTAGAGGGGCGACTGTCTCGCGATATTTCCCCAGATAAAACCTGCCAAAATAAACCTGTCCCTTTTTGGTAGGTCAGTTAATGCAGTCCAGGTTGAGCATATGCGAGCGAGCAGGCTCCGGGTGCGGTAAGGTGACGTGAAACAAGCGGGCGCTGACCTTTTGGTCGCGCCCGTGAAGTTGAACGTCAGATTGCCGTGCCCGGGGCCTGCGCAGCGCCGAGCAGTTACGCCGTTTGTAAAACGGCGTAACCTAAAGGTTCATGTTGCCGTGGATGTAGGGGGTGACCTCGGGGGAGATATGGTCGCAGCCCAGCTCGCGCAGCGCGGGCTCGATAACGGCGGGCAGCGGGGTTTTGCCCTCGGCATCGACGGCGTTGCCACCGAGGGCAGCAATCTTGGCGACATCTGCGGGTGCGGCCTCGATATGCATGCAGCCGCCGATCAAGCGCGCGCGTACCTGTGCCAGATCAAGATCGTGCAGGTAATCCTCGCAGGCGCGGATTAAATCGACCTTCTCGCGCGTAAGCTCCTCGCCCGTGGGGACGCGGGTGGCAAGACATGCTCCCGCCGGCAGGTTCCAAACGGGATAGCCCCATGCGCGCAGCAGCTCGCGCTCTTCGTCCTTGGTAAAGCCGACCTCCATAAGGGGTGAGCGTACGCCGAGCTCTTCTGCCGCACGCATGCCGGGGCGGTAGTCACCGCGATCGCTTGCATTGCTGCCATCGATGACGGTGGGAAAGCCGAGCGACTTGGCGTGGTTGACGATGGCGGTAAAGCCGGCGTGCTTGCAGTGGTAGCAGCGATTAGCATCGTTGCAGGCTACTTGGGGGAGCTGCAGCTGATCCACCGAAAGATTGAGCACGGGGAGCTTAAAATGCGCCCCTTCATTGGCTTGTCCATCAACGGACCGCTCAAACGAGGCCTGCTCGGGCGTGCCGATGAGCGGCGTGGTGAGATGGACGAGGAGGGTATTGGTAGGCATGATGCGGGCGCAGACCGCGGCCAAAAAGCTGCTGTCGACACCACCGGAAAAGCCGATGGCGACGCGTCCGTATGCCAAAAGCAGCTGCTCGAGTGCTGCGAGTTTGTCCTGAAGCTCCTCTGCGGGTGCGGCGGTGTCTGAAAGCATGAAAGTTCCTTACAGTTATTAAAGCTCGGATGAAACTATAATCCTAATGCGTTACTTGCCATAAGACTTCTATCTGTGTAACGAAAGTGCAATATGGCATATACGTTATATACAAGTTGCCAAATGCGGTAGAGTTGCAGCAACGCGACAGCGAGAGTCGATGGGGGACCGATATGATCAAGGCTGTTATTTTTGACATGGATGGAACGCTGGTCGATACCGAGCGTTTGGGGATTAAGGCCTGGAAGGCAGGCGCCGCTGAGCTGGGGCTCGCGATTGATGAAGCGCTGATCCATCAGTTTATCGGCCGCACGCTGCCCGATGTTATGGACATCCTTGATGAGCATTACGGCAGCCATGAAACCACCGAGGCGATCTATCGTCGCCACAAGGAGATTCGCGACGAGATGGTCAAGACCGAACTGGAACTTAAGGCCGGCGCCGCCGAGTGCCTAGACGAGCTGCTGGCTGCAGGCTATCACGTTGGTCTAGCGACGTCGTCGCGCCTCGTTACGGCCGAGCGCAACCTTAAGATGGTTGGCCTCTTTGACAAGTTTGAAACGGTAACGTGTGGCGAGGACGTCGTGCACGGCAAGCCCGACCCCGAGATGTATCTGCTCGCCTGCGAGCGCGCGGGCTTTGCTCCCGAGGAATGTGCCGTGGTCGAAGATTCGCGCAACGGTTGCGTCTCGGGCATTACGGCCGGCTGCCATGTCTTTGCCGTCCCCGATATCGTGCCGCTGCCGCAGGACGTGGTGGATGGCTGCGAGGCCGTGCTCGATACGTTGTTCGACCTGGCGGCGGCAATCAAGACTGTGCGCTAGAAAATTGCGGCGTTGAAACGAGCGATTGCTCACGTTTGCGCTCAAGCAAAAGGGGCCCGGCAATGGTCGGGCCCCTTTTGCTTGAGCGGCGACTTAGCATACTTGCGGGCGTGCTATAGATACGCACCGAGGTTGATGGCCGTGGCGTCGGTCTGGCTGCTTGCCTGGGTGCTGGCGCGTTCCAGCAGGAACGGCCGCACGAGTTCTTGGCGGTTGATGTCCTCGATGGCCGTGACCGCGGTGACGGTGCGCGCGGCAGAGCTGACGTGGATATGCTTGGTCTTTGTCGGGGCCTTGTTCTCGATTTGCTCCATCAGCAGTTGGACACCCTTGCGGCCAATCTCGTAGCCCGGGGGCGCTACCGTAGTGAGCGGGACCGATCCGCTCCAAGCGAGCGGGTTGCCGTCGCATCCGGCCACGCGTACTTGCCCGGGGACAGAGATGCCCTTGTCGACCAGCGCCGAGATAACGCCCGAGGCCAACACGTCGGTCAGGCCGACGACAAAATCGGGGCGTTCGTTCGCGGGGCGCTCGGCGATTTGGGCACCGATGCCGTAGCCGTCGGCAGCGGTATTCCATTCGCCGGCGTCGATGACTTCGATCTTGATATCGGGGTGCAGAGCGAGGGCCTTGTGAATGCCAAGCACACGTAGGGTGAGCTGCATAAATGCTGCTCGGCCGACGACGACAATATGGTGCGCGCCGCGGGCGATGGCGAGTTCGGCAATGATGCGACCCTGGGCCTCGTTGTCGGCCGCTACGTAGTAGCCGGGCTCGGAGCAATGGATGTCCAGGTGGACGATCGGCACGGGCATCTTAGCCATGGCGGGGTGCCAGTCGGGGGATGCCATGGGCTGAACCATGACGCCGGACATTTGGGTGCCCATAAAGTAGCGCAGGTAATGGTCCTCGAGAATATCGTCGTTATCGGCGTTGGCGATGAGCAGGTCGTAGCCGTGCTTGCGGGCCTCGTTGTGGGCGCCGCTGGCGATTTGGAGCGAAAAGCCGTGATCGAGACGGGGGAGCACCAGGCCAAAGGACTTGGTGGCGCCGCCCGCGAGCTGACGAGCGCTTTGGTTGGGCAGGTAGCCAAGGCGATTGATGGTCTCGTTGATGAGCTTGAGGGTTTCGGGGCGCAGCTTTTCGGGGTGGTTGAGCGCGTTGGAAACCGTGCCCAGCGAAACTCCGGCCTCGCGCGCGACGTCGCTGATTTTTACCTTTGCCATAGCGGCCCCTTTGATGCGTTTCAAGTACAAGCCAGATTGTAGCATCCCAAACCAACCAAAAAGGGATAGGTTTATTTTGGCAGGTTTTATCTGGGGAAACGCTGTTGCCAACGCGACCACCACGAAGGGGGACAGGCGCCTTTGTGGTGGTTTGGACCGGCTGGACGTGTGTGCATCGGGTGGTATCTAAGTTGAGGTACCACTTCTGGTATATCAGCTTGCGTTTGCGTGAGTACAATACTCGAACGTTATACGTCTCAGCGCCCCCTGTGCGTGGACGTCTTGCAGTCACGCGAACGAAGGGATTTATCCTATGTGCGGAATCGTCGGCTACACCGGCTCTGATATTGCAAAGAACATCCTGGTCACGGGCCTCAAGCGTATGGAGTATCGCGGCTATGATTCCTCGGGCGTCGCGCTCGAGGTGGGCGAGGGCGCCGCGGCGCACCTCGACGTCATCCGCCGCGTGGGCAAGGTCGCGGGCCTGGAGAGCGAGCTTTCCAACATCGACAGCGACGCTACCTGCGGTATCGGCCACACCCGTTGGGCCACCCACGGCAAGCCTTCGGTCGTTAACGCTCACCCCCACACCAGCTGCGACGGTCGTATCGCCATCGTCCACAACGGCATCATCGAGAACTTCGCCGAGCTGCGCGAAGAGCTGGAGGGTCGCGGCCACCACTTTAAGAGCGAGACCGATACCGAGGTCTTCGCGCATCTGATCGAAGAGGCTTATGCCGAGACGCACGACCTGATGGCCTCCGTGCGCGAGGCTTGCGCCCACGTGGTCGGTGCCTATGGTCTGGCCGCCGTGTGCGCTGACGAGCCCGGCGTGATCGCCGTGGCCCGCAAGGATTCCCCGATCGTGGTCGGCGCGGGCGAGACCGGCGCCTATGTCGCCTCCGATGTCATCGCGCTCATCGACGCCACCCGCGATGTCGTGGTGCTCGAGGACGGTCAGTTTGCCAAGCTCACGCCCGCAGGCGTCGAGTACACCGACGAGGCCGGTAACGTTATCGAGCCCAAGGTCACCCACATCGACTGGGACCTGGACATGGCAGAAAAGGGCGGTTATCCCGACTTTATGCTCAAGGAAATTCACGAGCAGCCGCGCGTCGTGCGCGACACGCTGGTCGGTCGTATGACGCCGGCCGGCGAGCTCGACATCGACGAGCTGGGCCTTTCGCTCGAGGAGCTCAACGACATCGACCGCGTCTACGTGATCGCTTGCGGCACCAGCTATCACGCTGGCCTCATTGCCAAGAATCTCATTGAGGGCTGGGCTCGCATCCCCACCGAGGTGGAGGCGGCCAGCGAGTTCCGTTATCGCAATCCCATCATTACGCCGACGACGCTTGTCGTTGCCGTGTCCCAGTCGGGCGAGACGGCCGATACCCTTGCTGCCATTCGCGACGCGCGCATCAAGGGTGCCAAGGTCTTCGGCATCACCAACGTGGTGGGCAGCCCCGTGGCGCGTGAGAGCGACGGCGTCATCTACACCAAGGCCAACAAGGAGATCGCGGTCGCCTCGACCAAGAGCTTCATCGGCCAGGTCGTGAGCCTCACGCTTTTGGCCCTGCTACTGGCGCAGGTCAAGTACCGCTTGACCACCAAGCAGGCGCGCATGCTGTTCCGCGAGCTTTCCGATACTGCCGAGCAGATCCAGTGGATTTTGGACACGCAGACCGATGCCGTGCATGAGGCTGCCCTGCTGTGCAAGGATGCGCAGTCGGCGCTGTTCGTGGGCCGCGGCATGGGTGCCGCTATTTCCTACGAGGGTGCGCTCAAGCTCAAGGAGGTCAGCTACCTGCACGCCGAGGCCTACGCCGCCGGCGAGATGAAGCACGGCCCCATTGCCCTGATCGACCCGGGCTTCCCTGTCATCGCTGTGGCCACCAAGAGTGCCACCTACGACAAGACCGTGTCGAACCTTATGGAGTGCAAGGCGCGCGGTGCCAAGGTCATCGTCGTTGCCACCGAGGGCGACGAGGAGATCAACAAGATTGCCGACTGCATCATCCGCGTGCCGGCAGTCCGCGACGTGTTCAGCCCCATCACGGCGAGTGTCCCGCTGCAGCTGCTCGCCCGCGAGGTCGCCATCCTGCGCGGCTGCGACGTCGACCAGCCCCGTAACCTGGCGAAAAGCGTTACCGTGGAGTAGTTGGTTCCGCCATTCTGGCGACCAAGGCCCGGCTCCGTTGCAGCGGAGCCGGGCCTTGTTTCATTTGCCCAGATAAAACCTGCCAAAATGAACCTGTCCCTATTTGGCAGGTTAGCGGAGCTTGCTGGTCTCGAAGTACTCGGGGAACTGGTCCAGAACCTCGGTCTGGTTGCGGAACATCATATGCAGGTGCTTGCTGACCAAAAAGCTCGCTTCGATGGGGTCGCGACCGGCGATAGCGCGGCGAATCTGCTTGTGCTCGTTCACGATGTCCTGATTGTCGAGAACCTGCGTGGCGGCGCGCAGCCAGCGGAAGCGCTCCAGGTCGGCATTGGTCTCTTCGAGCCACGACCACACGGTGCTGCGACATGCGATGCTAAAAATCATGTGATGCATGAGGTTGTCGCTCAAAAAGAAGCCGATGCGATCCTCTTCGGCCATGGCCTTTTCCTGCAGCACGATGGCGCGGTCGAGCTGCTCGATGCCGGCCGACGTGGCGCGCGCACAGCACTCCACAATCACCTGCTTTTCCAGATGCTCGCGGATGTAACAGGCACTCTCGGCAAGGGTGAGGTTGATGGGCGAGACGTAGGTACCGCTCTGGGGCACGGTGCGCACCAGGCCTTCCTGCGCCAAACGAACCAAAGCCTCGCGCACAGGGGTGCGCCCCATATCTAGGTCGTCGCAAAGTTGCTTGACGCCCAGCTTTTCGCCCGGCTTGTAGTCCAGGTAGACGATTTTGCGTCGAATGGTGTGGTAGGACTGGTCCTGTAGGCTCGTTTCCTGCTCGCCGACGTGCATCGATTCTTCCATAGCGCCTCGCAACTGTTCTATCAAACTCATATGTCAGTTGTTAATTATGCCGCGAATCAGCTCTCCGCGGTGGGCAATTCGGCTGTTGCCTGAGAACTATTGCGGCATCTTAGTCTGTGTTTGCGCAAGGCTGCGCTCAATGTTGCCGTATCATAAGCCGTCGCAAACGTGAAATAGAAAGAAGGAATCCCATATGCAACTGGCAAATATCGTTCGCGAGCGCTGGAAAGGCGTCTTGTTCTGCCTGATCATTGCCATTCCCGCGACGTTGCTCGGCAAACAAATTGAGGTGGTCGGCGGTCCGGTATTCGCCATCCTCTTTGGCATGGTCCTGGCGCTCGTCTTTCCCAGGAAGCGTCGCGAACAGCTCGCCGCCGGCGTCACCTATACGTCCAAAAAAGTCTTGCAGTACGCGGTTATCCTGCTTGGCTTTGGCATGAACCTCTCCCAGATTCTGTCCAAGGGCGCCCAGTCGCTGCCGATTATCGTGGCGACGATCTCGACCTCGCTTGTCATCGCCTTTGTGCTCTGCCGCGTCATGAACGTACCGGGTAAGATCGCGACGCTTGTGGGTGTGGGTTCGTCGATTTGCGGCGGTTCGGCCATCGCTGCGACCGCGCCCGTCATCGATGCCGACGATCGCGAGATTGCCCAGGCCATTTCGGTCATCTTCCTGTTTAACGTTATCGCGGCGCTCGTGTTTCCGACGCTCGGCGGCATGCTCGGGCTGACCAACGAGGGCTTTGGCCTGTTTGCCGGCACCGCCATCAACGACACCTCGTCGGTAACGGCTGCGGCGAGCGCCTGGGACAGCATGCATCCCGGCGCCAATGTGCTCGAGAGCGCCACAGTGGTCAAGCTCACCAGGACGCTGGCCATTATTCCCATCACGCTGGTCCTCGCATGCTGGCAGATGCATCTGGCACGCAAGGCCGGCGGTGACGCCAAAAGCACGTTCTCGCTTAAACGTGCGTTTCCCATGTTTGTGCTGTTCTTTGTGCTGGCGAGCGTGATCACCACGGTGCTTCAGCTTCCCGCGTCCATCACGGCGCCCATCAAGGAGCTGTCGAAGTTCTTTATTGTGATGGCCATGGCGGCTATTGGTTTTAATACCGATATCGTCGAGCTGGTCAAAAAGGGCGGCAAGCCCATCGCGTTGGGCTTTTGCTGCTGGATTGGCATTGCGTGCATGAGTTTGGGAATGCAGCACGTGCTGGGAATCTGGTAGAGAAGTAGCTTATTCGCGTGCTGGCTGCCGGTGAGCGCAAGCCTTCGGTGGAGCGATAGGAGCTCTTGCGGGTATGGCTTGTCCGCAGGTTTATAAGTCCCGAAGAGCTCTTATCGCCCCGCCAGGATGGCGATGCGGGGCAACACCTATACTCGCAGGACGGCGCTTTCTGCCCTATAGTGTTTGGTGAGCAATATCGTTCAATTTTGAAACACTCGGTCGTGCGACCGTCGGCGGTTGCACGTCGCCGCGGACAGGGGCAAATCATGGATAGCAATGCCAAGCTGAACATCTTGACCGATGCCCTAGCTGCTGCCGGGGCCTCGGCATTGGCAATCGATGCGCGTGGGGACGTCGCGATCTCGACCATGAATGACGCGGCGCTTGAGCGGGATGTGGCGGCTTTTGTCGCTGAGCGTCTCGACCGTATAGGAGACGGCGCGCGTCTGGTTATGGGGCGTGAGGGTACGCGCCTGAGCCTGACCGTTCGCCCCACCGACAAAGAGGGCGGGAGGCTTTGGGTCGTTGTGGTCCGCGAGGTGCGCGGTGCCGCGGCGCATGCGGGCATCGAGTGGCTCAACGCCGACGAAGTTGAGGTCCGCTATGAATCGAGCGCGTACGGCATCGTTGAGGGGGCGGCCTCGGTGGCTGTACCGGTTACCGAGAGCTATGCGCGCGGCGTGCCCCTTATGCTCGAGGGCGAGCTGGGAGCGGGTCAGGTCGAGATTGCCAAGCGCCTCTATCTGGATGGCCCTTTTGTCGATCAGCCCTTTGTTTCCGTCGCGCTCGATGAACTCACCGATCGCGGTTGGCGCCATGTGCTCAAAAGCTCCGAATCGCCGCTGTTCCAAACGGGGCTGACCCTTTGCATTGAGGGCTGGAATGCGGTTGGCCCCCAGCGCCTCCGCGAGCTGGTCTCCACGATGACCGACACCGCGTTGGCGACGCGCTGCCATGTGGTGCTGACGGCGAATGACATGCCGGGCGGCGGCGAAAGTGATCAAGCCGCCTTTGTGACCGAGCGCTTCGCCTGTGCGGTGAGCGTCGCGCCGGCAATCGCCGAGCAGGGAGCCGCGTCGACGAAGGTCGCGCGCTATTTGGAATATCTCGCTGATGCATTTGGGACGGCAGCGCCCACGCTGTCTGCCGCGGCGACGAAGACGCTCGATGCTTACCGCTGGCCGCGCAACTATCTGCAGCTCCGCGAGGTCTCGGAACGACTGTATATATTGGTGGGGACGGGCACGGTGGACCGCGCTGTGGCGGAGGAAGTGCTCGCCCAAGAGGACGTGATTAAGACCGCAACCTTTGGCGCCCCGACGCTTGAAAGTGACCTGTATATCCTGCGACCGCTGGCCGATACCGAGCGAGATATCGCGCATCTGGTTGTAGACCATCTCCACGGCAACCGAACCCGTGCGGCGGAGGTGCTGGGCATAAGCCGTACAACGCTGTGGCGCTTGCTGAAGGACGATGACCGTTGAGCGAGGCGCCCGTGACCGCACGCGACGCGTGTGCTACAGTCCAAAGCGTTATTGTTTCGATTTGGTTACGGCGTGCGAGGGCATATGGCTGAGACTTCAAAACCGAGCCGCAGAAGGCGGAGTGCCGCGCCGGTTAACCGACGCACAACATCGGTGACGTGGGGCAAACACGCCTCGGGGTTTGATGGCTCGTTCAAGCGCACTAAATACGGCTATCCTTCGGCAAGCGCCCGCTTGGCAATGCAGGCAGAGTCCTCGCTGTGGGGCCGCAAACGCGTGGTGGGCTCAAAGCTCAAGCACGACGGAACGCTCGGCTACATCAGCCGCGGGGCGGCTCGCCGCAGCGGGCTCAATCCCGCCGGCTGGCATCGCTACGTGCCGATCGTGGCCGCCGTTGCAGTGATCGTCATCGCGCTCGCTGCGCTCGGATATGCCGGCGGTGGCGCCAACTTGGACGCAATGTTTAAATCGCCCGAGCTCGCGCATGTAGGTACAGAAGTTGTCGAGGGCGCTCAGGCCCAGACGAGCGTCGCGCCCCAGCGCGGTATCGTTGCGGCGGCCTCCACCATCGCCGATGTGCAAAAGGACGAAGACAAGCAAGGCGACGACGTCGATGCGAATCAGACGAGCGAAACGGCAATAACTCCATCGGCGGGATAAGTTGCGAGTGGGGCAGCTAATTTGGGACGGGGCTTTTTTAGCTGCCCAAGACAGTGGCTCATTCGATGTCAGTCGCCAAAAGCGAGCGAGCCGCATTTGCGCCAAGGTGACGTGAAATGAGAGGGCGCTGACCTTCTGGTTGCGCCCTCGAAATTGAACGTCAGATTGGCGTGAATGCGGCCCGCGCAGCGTCAACGAGCCCGCCGTTCGGTAGAATGGCGGAACTAATTACCTTACGTAGACCACGTTGTCGCGGCGGGGTTTGGGCTCGGGCAGCGTGTCCTCGGCATAGCCCAGAATGCAGTGACCGACACCGCGCAGGCTGCCGTCGGCGGGTAGACCCCAACTGGCCAGTAGCTCCAGGCCCTCGGGCGAATCGAAAACCTCGTGGGCGCGATGAATCCAGCACGAATCAACGCCCAGCGCATAGGCAGCGTTGAGCAGGTTGCCCATGGCGAGCGAGCCGTCTTCCAGATGTGTGGGCACGCTGCGGTCAACCAGCACCACCACAACGGTCTTGGCGCCATAGAAGGGGTCGCTGTTGCTGCCCATGACTTGCGCGTTGAGCTGCGAGAGACGCTCGACGGTCGCGGGGTCGGTGACGGCGACAAACGTCACCGGCTGGCGGCCCATGCCGCTCGGTGCATATTGGCCGGCTTCGATAATACGTGCAAGCTTTTCGGCCTCGACGGGACGATCGCTGTAGTTGCGGCAGCTGCGGCGGTGAATGAGTGCTTCGATAGTCTCCATGGTGTCTCCTTGCGGTGGCGTTGCAGATGCCCCGTTCATACCCGTCGGGCTCAAACGATAGACGGTCAATTGCCCGGCCAAAAGGATAGATTCCAATTGGGAAAGTAGGTTTGCATAAAAGTACCTTCAGAATGTGACAAACAAATGGGATGGTTAAACGTTTTATCCCGTCTACCCTGCGGTTTTTTACCACTTGCCTAAATGACGAACGCATAACCTCTGATAAAGGTTTTACTAAAGGAGTACCAACGTTTATCAATGCGCCGTGGTGGCGCCGGGCCAGGAGGTAACATCATGTTCCAGGCTGGAGATGTCGTCGAGACCGATTTCGAAGGATTTCTGAAGCTGCTGCGTTCCAAGACGCGCGCTTTCGTGTCGATCAACGATCACGAGTACTACATCACGCACACCGATGGCTATTGGCGTGTTCAGGATTGCGAGGCCCTCAACGACAAGGGCCACTTTACTGACTGTTCTGAGTTGGTCAACACGGTCTGCGAGGTCGTCGAGCTGCCGTGGATTGCCGGCAAGAGCCTGCATGACAGCTTCTCGGGCGCTACGGTCTATGAGGCCGTCGCCGCTTAACAGGCAATAAAACCCGATTTTCACGTGACCGCTGGCGCCGCCCCCGCGCCGGCGGTCTTTTTCTGCCGATAGGCCATAAAAATGCACGCATTTGCGGAGAGCCTGTTGACGATAGTCAAAACTCGGACTAATCTAGAGACACATAATTGGTCAAAAATCGGACAATTGGATGGTGGGATAGATGAATAGTGCGGTTACGCTGGTCGACTTCGATCGGTTGCTCTATGGACTCGACCATATCTATTCGGAGTTCTCGCGCGCCTGCGGCCTTTCGGACTGCGCCTACTGGATGCTCGTCGACACGAGTGCAGCGGGCGGAAGCGTTGCCGTGAGTCGGCTGACGAGTGAATGGTTCTACAGCAAACAGACCATCAATTCGGCGATTAAAACGCTTAGGGCGCGAGGGCTTGCGACGTTGGAGTTTGCCGAGGGCAGTCGTAAAAACAAGGTTGTACGACTGACCGAAGAAGGCGTGCGGTTTGCCAAGCGCTACGCGTTGCCGGCGCAAAAAGCCGAGCAACAGGCATTCGAGGCGCTCGAGCCGTGGGAACAGTGCGAGATCATGCGCTTGGTCGGTAAGTTCTCCCATGTTCTTAACGAAGAGTGCGAGGCATTTAAACGGCAAGTGGCCGCCGAGAACGAGACTGACGATAAGGGCGAGGGGGACGCATGCGACTCTTAATGAGGTTTATGAGGCCGTACCGCGGTCTGATTGCGGTGACGCTGTTTGCGGTGCTGATAGATAACGTCGGTACGCTGTTGGTTCCCACGATGCTGGCGAACATGGTCAACACCGGTATTACCACGGGTGATGTCGACTATATATTACGCAACGGCCTGTACATGCTTATCGCGACCGGCATGGCCAGCGGCGGCACGGTGCTGGGCTGCTATCTTTCGGCGCGCCTGGCCGCCAACGTGGCCTGCGATATCCGCAATGCCGTGTACGACAAGTCGCTCGAGCTGTCCGCCAGCGACTTTGAGCGCTTTGGCACGGGTTCGATGATCACGCGCTCGCTCAACGACATCAACGTGATTCAGCAAGCTGTCCTTCAGACGATTCAGCTGGTGCTGCCGGTGCCGTTCTTGGCCGTGGCAGGCATCATTTTTGCTTGGTTCATCGATCCCGCCATGGGCACGCTGCTGGGCGTGGTGGTTGCGATCGTGCTGGTGGCGGCGGTCTTTACCGTTGCCAACGCCGCGCCGATCTTTATGCGCCTGCAGAGCTTTATCGACCGCATGAACGTGGTGCTGCGCGAGAACATCGTGGGCGTGCGCGTCATCCGCGCATTTAACAAGGAGCGCCACGAGGAGCAGCGCCTGGACGAGGTGTTTAGCGATTACGCGGCCAATGCCATCAAGGTCAACCACCTGTTTGTGGGTCTCGACAGCTCCAGCTTCTTTTTGATGAATATCGCCGAGGTGGCGGTGCTGTGGGTGGGCGGCAACCGCGTGGGCGTCCACGCCATGCAAATCGGTAGCATCTCGGCCGTGCTGGAGTACGCGATCCTGATCCTGTTCTTTGTGATGACGGCGCAGATGGTGATTCTGACGCTCCCACGCGCCGCCGCATGCCTGAACCGTGCGCAGCAGGTGTTGGAGATTGAGCCGAGCATCGTGGACGGCAAGCGCACGCTGGACACGTGCGCGGCGGAGTCTGTTGACGGTGCCGACGCGGTGGCCGTGTTCGACCACATGTCGTTCCGTTTTGACGATGCCGACGAGGATACCCTGTGCGACCTGAGCTTTGCCTGTCGCCGTAGCCAGACCACGGCGATTGTAGGCTCGACGGGTTCGGGCAAGTCGACGGTGGCCAAGCTCTTGCTTCGCTTCCACGATGCCACGAAGGGCGCCATTCGCCTGAATGGCATCGATCTGCGCGACCTTTCGCAAGACGACATCCGCGGGCGTATCGCCTATGTGCCGCAGAAGGCATGGCTGTTCTCGGGTACGGTGGCGAGCAACCTGCGCTTTGGCAACGAAGACGCGACTGAGGCTGACATGCTCCATGCGCTGGAGGTTGCCCAGAGCACCTTTGTGCTCGACCAGCCCCAGGGGCTCGATACGCCGGTGGCCCAGGGCGGCACGAACTTCTCGGGTGGTCAGCGCCAGCGCCTGGCGATTGCCCGCGCACTCATGAAGCATGCCGATCTATATATCTTCGACGACAGTTTTTCGGCCCTGGACTTTAAGACCGATGCGGCACTGCGCCATGCGCTGCAGGACGAGACGTGCGATGCCGCGGTGCTCATCATCGCCCAGCGCATCTCGACTATTTTGCATGCCGATCAGATCGTGGTGCTCAAAGACGGCGAGATCGTGGGCCTAGGCACGCACGACGAGCTCATGGAAACCTGCGAGGTGTACCGCGCAATCGCGGAATCGCAGATGAAGGGAGGTGAGTAGCATGACCGAGGAGCTCAGGAAGCAGGGCATCGTCGATGGCGCTGCGGTTGTAGAGACAGTCGAGGAGACGGGCGTCGCGCCCGACCTGGACGAAGCCGCCAAGGCGGCGGAGCGCGAGGCTCGCCGCCAAGCGCTCTACGAGGAAAACGAACGTGCCGAGGACGAGCGCGCCCGCGCCGAGGCAGAGCGTATGCGCGACGTGGACGACGAAGACGAGGACGAGACGCCTCGGGATACCTGGGCGACGGTGCGCCGCCTGTGGAGTGAGGCTGCCGGCGACCATTGGCGCTTCTATATCGTGTTCGCGAGCATTGTGTTCTATGTCATCTTTAACACCGCCGCGCCGGCATATAGCGCCCGCGTGATCGATGAGCTGTGGGGCCACATTCAGGTGGCGTTTGCCAACGACACCACTTTCAGCATCACCTGGGAGAACTGCGGCAAGACCATTTTCGTCTACTTTATGATCTGGACTGCCGCTGCCTCGTTCTATGCGCTCCAGAGCTTTTTGATGTCGAGCGTCGCTGAGCGTCTCAATCTGCGCCTGCGCAACCGCATCGCGCAAAAGCTCAACCGTCTGCCGCTCGCCTATTTTGACGCGCATCGTCCCGGCGAGGTCGTCAGCCGCGCGACCAACGACCTGGACAAGATGTCCGAGAGCATGCAGCGCGGATTGCTGCAGCTGCTCGTGTCGATCGGCACGGTTGTTGGTGCTGTGAGCGTGATGTTCGTGTTCAGCGTGCAGCTTACGCTCGTCTTTCTGTTCTTTACGGCACTGTCGCTGCTGGTGACGAAGGTCGTCTCGCGCCGCACACACGATGTGACGGGCGAGCGCCAGGAGTGGGTGTCCAAGATTACGAGTGCGGTCGAGGAAGGCTATTCGGGCCGTCTGGTGATCCGCGCGTTTAACCGCGAACGCCAAAGTTCTGCCGAGGTGCACCAGGCCTCGGGCGAGCTGGCACGCGTGAGTGCCAAGGCCGACTTTATGATCAATGCCGTCGGCCCTGCGGTGCGCTTTATCGGCCGTTTGGCGCAGATCGTGATCGCGCTGGTGGGCTGCAGCATGCTGGTTGCCGGTCACATGACCGTCGGCGTGTTCCAGGCGTTCTTCCAGTTTATCTACGAGGCGTCCGAACCCATGACGCAGCTGTCGTTTACCTTCAACTCGCTGCAGAGCGCGCTGGCGAGTGCGGAGCGCGTGTTCGACCTGCTCGATGAACCCGAGATGGAGGCGGATCCGCAGCCGGGCGAGGCCGCCAAGCTGCCGGGCCGCGTGGAGGGCCGCGTCGCCTTTGAGCATGTGCGCTTTGGTTATGCGCCCGACAAGCCGCTCATGCGCGATGTGTCGTTTACCGCCGAGCCGGGCCAGAAGATTGCCGTGGTGGGAACCACGGGCGCGGGCAAGACCACGCTCATCAACCTGCTCATGCGCTTCTACGAGATTGACGGCGGGCGTATTACGCTCGACGGCGTAGACACGAGCCGCATGGACCGCGGCGAGCTGCGCCAGCAGTTTGGCATGGTGCTGCAGGACGCCTGGCTGTTCGATGGCACGATTGCCGAAAACATCGCCTACGGCTGCCCCGAGGCGACGCGCGAGGAGGTCGTGGCCGCCGCACGCGCCGCGCAGGTCGACTTCTTTGTACGCACCATGCCGCAGGGCTACGACACGCGCGTGGCCAACGATGCCGAGAGCATCAGCCAGGGCCAGCGTCAGCTGCTGACCATTGCGCGCGTGCTGCTCAACAACCCGGCGATTCTCATCCTGGACGAGGCGACGTCGAGCGTGGACACGCGCACCGAGCTTGCCATCGGCCGTGCCATGGACGCGCTCATGCATGGGCGCACGAGCTTTGTGATCGCGCATCGCCTGTCGACGATCGTGGATGCCGACCTGATTCTGGTCATGGACCACGGCAACATTATCGAGCAGGGCACGCATAAGGAGCTGCTCGCAGCCGAGGGCGCTTATGCCGACCTCTATCTGAGTCAGTTCGCATAATGTGACAAAGGGACAGTCCCGCATGTCACATCAAAAAGAAAGGCGCGCCGGGGATGAATTCCCTAGCGCGCCTTCTTGCGTTGATGCCGATGTCGTTTTGTGCCGCTTGCGTTCCTAGCGCTCGTCCACGAGCTTGGCGACGAGGGCCTTGAGCTCGGCCACCTCTCGCTCGAGTTCTTTGACGCGGCGGGCGTTCTCGGTGATGCCTTGGCGGTTGAGGGCACTCTGCTCGGCGGCGTCATCGGGCATGTACTCGCGATGCTGCTTGGCGTCGAAGCTCTCCTCGAACACGCGGCAGCCGTTGCGCTTGATGATGCGTCCCGGCACGCCCACGACGGTGCAGTTGTCGGGCACGTCCTTGACGACGACCGAGTTGCCGCCGATCTTGACGTTGTTGCCGATGCGGATGTTGCCGAGCACCTTGGCGCCCGTGCCCACGGTGACGTTGTTACCCAGGGTGGGGTGGCGCTTGCCGGTTTCGTTGCCGGTGCCGCCGAGCGTAACGCCCTGGTAGAGCACGCAGTTGTCGCCCACAATGGTGGTCTCGCCGATGACGACGCCCATGGCGTGGTCGATAAAGAAGTGCTTGCCAATCTGTGCGGCAGGGTGAATCTCGACGCCGGTGATGTGGCGGGTGATTTGAGATAGCACACGGGCGAGCGAGCGATGACCGTGCTCCCAGAGCCAGTGCTCGGGCACGTGGTTCCACTTGGCGTGCAGACCAGGATAGGAAAGGAAGATGACCAGGGCACTTTGCGCGGCGGGGTCTTGCGCTTGGACGGTCTTGATGTCCTCGCGAATGGTATTGATAAAGCTCACCGGCCGCCCTCCCTTAGCGTCATAGCAATGCGATTCAATAAAGTATAGCGATTCGCTAGGGATTAGGAAGGACAATCCTGGCGGCTTTGCGCAACAGGTGTCAGTTATGCAAACTTGCTGGTAATGGAGTCATGCTTTTGTGGGGTTGCGCACGAGGGGGCGCCGCAACCGTATACTGGTCAACTTGGACGTATCCGCGCCCACAACTGAGAGGTTTTACTTCATGGGTTTCATCAATTTTATCGCCGAGCTGCTCAAAGACCCGCGCACCGCGATTGCCAGCTGGATCGCCGCCGGCCCGCTTATGGCCTACGGCTGCGTGTTCCTGATTATCTTCATTGAGACAGGCGTGGTGTTCTTCCCGTTCCTTCCTGGCGATTCACTGCTGTTTGCTTCGGGCTTCTTTGCCCACAACGGTGGCTTTAACATCGTGGCACTGCTGGCCGTCGCATGGGCTGCTGCCATCCTGGGTGACCAGTGCAACTTTATGATCGGTCACTTCTTTGGCAAAAAGATTATCGCTTCGGGCAAGGTCAAGGCCATGACGCCTGAGCGCATCAAAAAGTCCGAGGATTTCTTGGACAAGTGGGGTCACCTGGCCATCTTCCTGGGTCGCTTCTTCCCGTTTATCCGCACCTTTGTGCCCTTTATCGCCGGCATGGGCGGCATGCACTGGCGCAATTTTGTCATCTTTAACGTGCTGGGCGGCATTACCTGGTCGACGCTCTTTACACTGCTGGGCTACTTCTTTGGCGGCATCCCCTTTGTGCAGGAGCACTTTGAGCTGCTGATCGTCGGCATCGTTGCCGTATCGATCATTCCGACTGTGGTCGGTCTGGTTAAGGCTAAGCTGGGCAAAAAGAACGCGTAGCTCGAGCCAGCGCGCAAACCGTGCAGTTGAGGCCCGTCACCGTTTACGGTGGCGGGCCTCTTCAGCTTCGGTCAAATGAAATTACTTTAGTTAGTTAAAGAAAAACGTTTTATCCGACGCGCGTGCGGAGTACAATCTCGTGCATGCGAATCGACGTGCCATCGGCTTTGATGCTGCTCGCGTGTCCCGTCCGGCTCTACGCTCCGGGTGTGCGACGTTGCGACGCGGTCGGCCTCGGTCCTTGCGTGCGAGTTCGCGAGTATGCAACTGTGTATGTAAGGAGCGACATATGACTGTCGAGAAGAAGGATATCGATTGGGGTAGCCTCGGCTTTGGCTACATGAAGACCGATTACAGCTACGAGGCTCATTGGAAGGATGGCGAGTGGGACGAGGGCGGCCTGACCACCGACCACACCCTGCATGTCTCCGAGTGCGGCGGTATCTTCCATTACTGCCAGGAGGTCTTTGAGGGCCTGAAGGCCTACACCGCCGAGGACGGCAGCATCGTCTGCTTCCGTCCCGACATGAACGCCGAGCGTATGTATAACTCTGCCCAGCGCCTCGAGATGCCCCCGTTTCCCAAGGACAAGTTCGTTGAGGCCGTCAAGCAGGTCGTTTCTGCCAACGCCGCCTGGGTTCCGCCCTTCGGTTCCGGCGCGACCCTGTACGTGCGTCCGTTTATGATCGGCTCCGGTGACGTGATCGGCGTGGCTCCCGCTCCTGAGTACACGTTCCGCATTCTCGTGACCCCGGTCGGTCCGTACTTTAAGGGTGGCCTCAAGCCCGTCAAGCTGCGCGTTTCCGAGTATGACCGTGCCGCACCGCACGGCACCGGCAACATCAAGGCCGGCCTGAACTACGCCATGTCCCTTAAGCCCACGATGGAGGCCCATCGCGAGGGCTATGCCGAGAACCTGTATCTCGACTCCGAGTCCCGCACCTATGTTGAGGAGACCGGCGGCGCCAACGTCCTGTTCGTGAAGGAGGACGGCACGCTCGTCGTTCCGCAGTCGCACACCGACTCCATCCTGCCCTCTATTACCCGTCGTTCGCTCGTTCAGGTTGCTCAGGACCTGGGCATGACCGTTGACCAGCGTCCCGTCGAGTGGGCCGAGGTCAAGGCCGGTACCTTTGTCGAGTGCGGCCTGTGCGGCACCGCTGCCGTCATCTCCCCGGTTGGCGAGATCGACAACAAGGTTTACGGCGCCGACGAGACCGTGACCTTCCCGGCTGGCTACACCGAGATCGGCCCCGTGATGAAGAAGCTCCGCGAGACCCTGACGGGCATCCAGTCCGGTGCTGTCGAGGACAAGCACAACTGGGTTTACACCGTCGCGTAAGCTGTCTTAGCTGTCCGGCCCGAGGGCGACCTTCCTTTCCGGCGCGTCCTCGGACATGAAAGAACCTCCGCTGCGCACTACGTGCGGCGGGGGTTCTTTCGTCCTGCGGAGTGCGCCGGAAAGGAAGGTCGCGCTTTTGTTTTGGTTCGCGCCATGTGGGGGTGGTGGCGACGTGCATTTTTGCGAGTATTCTGCAATCGAAGGCCCCTGCATACCGACCTCGGGCAAAAAATCGGGAGTTCTCGATGTTTTCTACGGATGATGGGCGGGGTTATGGGCTGGCAGCGTTTGATTTGCAGGGATATTCGCGGCCTTTGGCACTTATCGTGGCGCCCGAAGCTCTTGGTTATGTTGAATACTCCTAAAAATGCACGGCGCTTAGAGGGGGACCTTTGCGAAAAAGGAAACCGCCCCGTCGAAGTATGCACTCGACGGGGCGGTTTATACATTTGGCCGATTAAGGATGCGCTGTCAAACTACTAGAACTTGACGGTCGGGGCCTGGCGGGCTGCTTCGGCGGCCTCGAAGCCCTGGCGCTCCTTAAACTGAAAGATGCCGGCAAAGATGACAGCCGGGAACGTCTGAATGGCGTTGTTGTAGCTGAGCACGCAATCGTTGTAGCTCTGGCGTGCGTAGCTAATCTTGTTCTCGGTATCCTCGAGCGATGCCTGCAGCTGCGTAAAGTTGGTGTTTGCCTTAAGATCGGGGTAGGCTTCGGCTACGGCGAAGAGCTGACGCAGCGCACCGGTCAGCACGTTGTCGGCTTCCATCTTGGCCTCGGGCGTGGTGGCCTTGACGGCGGTGTTACGCGCGCTGATCACGGCGGAGAGCGTCTCCTGCTCGTGCTTGGCGTAGCCCTTGACGGTCTCGACCAGGTTGGGGATCAGGTCGTTGCGGCGCTGCAGCTGCGTATCGATGTTCTGCCAGGCGTTATCAATGCGGTTACGCTTGGTGACCATGTTGTTGTAGATGCCGGCGATGGCGCAGACAATCACAATGACAACAACGATGCCGATGATGACGGTAATCATGATGTCTCCGTTTCGAATGGCCGCGGCGGCATGCGCCAGCTGCCGTTGGTATAACGCTACTAGTATACCCGCAACGTTTTGCCGTGCCGAACTTTCCGGCAAGCGTTATGTTTTCGGCGGGGTCGGCACCGGGGCAAAGCGCGCGAGGTACAGGTGTAAGATATGCGACAGATTGACGAGTGTTGTCTTTGCCCTGAGGATGGCGATACGGATGGACCTTCGCATCAAGAAAACCTATCGTGCCCTGTTCGATGCCTTTACCGAGCTTTTGGAAGAGTATCGGTTTGAGGATTTGACGGTTGCTATGCTTTGCGACCGGGCCATGATTCGCCGCACGACGTTCTATAAGCACTTTCGCGATAAAAACGATTACTTCGCCTTTTATATCGATGAGCTCATGTCGGGCTTGCCGCAAAAACAGCCCGATGAGGCCGGCGCGGTGTCTGCCGAGGACGTGCGCGCGCTTCGGCACGCGATTTTGGACGATGCCATGGATTTGATTCTGGCGCACGAGCGGCTCATGGATAACATTTTGGCAAGCAGCATGTCGGGCATGTTGACCAACGTTATTTGCGACCGCATTGCCCACTCCATCCGCGAGCGTGTGATGAACGTGCTTGCCGAGGATGCCCTGGCCCCCGTGTCACTCGAGACGACGTCTGAGTTTGTCGCCGGCGGTATTATTCGACTTTTCACGATATGGTGGGAGTCGGGTCACGATCTTGAGCGTCGACCTGAGATAGCCGACGTGGTCGATGCACTGTTCGAGCGGACCATGACGCCGGTGGGTCACTAAGAGTGGCGGAGAGAGGGGGATTCGAACCCCCGGAACGCTCTCGCGCTCAACGGTTTTCAAGACCGCCGCATTCAACCGCTCTGCCATCTCTCCGTGAGTCGTAATGATAGCATCGTTTTGGATTTGTAACAGGGAGGGCGAGCGATGACGAGCACCGGAATCGACGAGAAGTTCATGCGCGAGGCGCTGGCGGAGGCGCGTGCCGCCGCTGCGGTGGGCGAGGTGCCCATCGGAGCCGTAGTGGTGCGCGACGGCGAGATTGTCGCGTGGGCGCATAATCGCCGCGAGCTCGACCAGGATCCTTCGGCGCATGCCGAGTTTTCGGCCCTGTGCGCCGCCGCTCAGTCGCTTGGACGCTGGCGTCTTTCCGATTGCACGGTCTACGTGACGCTCGAGCCCTGCTGCATGTGCGCGGGGCTTATGGTTAACGCGCGCGTGGGGCGCTGCGTGTACGGCGCGGGCGATGCTAAAGCGGGCGCTCTGGGGTCGCTATACGACCTCAATGCCGATTCGCGCCTGAACCATCGGTTTAATGTGACCGCCGGCGTGCTGGCAGACGAATGTCGCGCGGTGCTGAGCAGCTTTTTTAGTGGGCTGCGTGGCACCGATGGTGCTGGTTGCGGTTGTGGGGCCGATCTTGAGGCGCATGCCGCTCATGCCGAGGCGCTCGCGTGTGTCGAAGATACTGCCGTTGGGGCGGTCGATTTTGGTGCCGCGTGCCGCCGGCCCCGCCGTGTGCAGCTGGCGATCGACTCCTTTAAGGGCAGCGTTTCGAGCGCGCAGGCGGAGGAGGCCGTTGCCGAAGGTGTGCGCCGCGTGTGGCCCGATGCCCAGGTAAGCGCGCTGCCGCTGGCGGATGGCGGCGAGGGAACGCTCGATGCCGTTGCCGCGTGCGGCGGTGAGGTCGTGGCATGTGAAGTCGCAGGCCCCTTGGGCGACCGCGTGTCTGCCCGGATGCTGGTGGACGACGAGCGCGACTCGGCTGTAATTGAGATGGCCGAGGCGGCGGGTATTGGGTATTCACCCTGCACGGAATCGGCGGCGCTTGCGGCTTCGACCTATGGCGTGGGCGAGCTGATACTCCGTGCGGTTCGCGCCGGGGCAAAGACTATCTATATTGGTCTGGGCGGCAGTGCCACCAACGACGGTGGCGCCGGCATGCTGCAGGCGCTGGGCGCGCGTGTGGTCGATGATCAGGGATGCGATGTCGCCCCCGGTCTTGCCGGCCTTAAGCAGGTGGCGAGCGTCGATTTGGCGCCAGCGCTGCAGGCTTTGGATGATGTTCGTATCGTTGTGCTTTCCGATGTCGAGAATCCGCTCGTGGGGCGTCGAGGCGCACTGGCGGTGTTTGGCGGGCAGAAGGGCCTGCCGGCGGATGATGTCGAGGTGCTGCGCAGATACGACGGCTGGATGGTCGGCTACGGTCGCTTGCTCGATGCGGCGATTGCCAGAGCTCGAGCCCAGGGGTTGTTGCGCACACCCGAGAACGCACGGACATTTGGCTCGGTGCTTGGCGTGCCCGGCGCGGGCGCTGCCGGTGGCTTGGGCGCGGCGTTGCTGGCGCTCGGCGCGGAGCTACGCTCGGGTGTGGAGACGGTGCTCGATCTCGTGGGGTTTGACGAGCGCGTGCGCGATGTCGACCTGGTCATTACAGGCGAGGGCAATATGGATGAGCAATCCGCCGCCGGTAAGGCGCCGGTTGGTGTGGCTCGCCGCGCCAAGCGATATGGCAAACCGGTGGTCGCCGTCGTGGGCGGTCGCGCCGTCAACCTGGACGCGGTATATGGGCAGGGTATTGACTTGGTTTTGCCGATCTGCCGCAAGCCCATGCCCCTCGACCAGGCGCTCAATCCTCAGGAAGCCACAACCAACCTCATCTTCGCCGGTGAATCAGCCGCCCAAGCCTACGACCTCGCTCGCCTCTAAAACCCATCCCCTCGATAAGTTGCGGTGAAATACGGAGTGTTTTTGCCTTTAAGGTGCCAATTCAGTCCGTATTCCACCGCAACTTCGAGAATGTCCATTCGAGGTTGGCTGCCTTGTGCCTTGGGTCGGACCGCCTGCCACGAAACGTGGCCATCTACTACGTTAAACCGGCCACTCTCGACCATCCCGGAATTTACAAAAACAAAACCGCAGGTAGAAAGCTTGCCGATTTTCGAAAAAGTCGGCTATGGTCGACCCCTGTGGCCTAAACGTAGTAGATGGGCCCTTTCTGCGGTGCGGCACCAAGCCGGTCATTTTGGGATGGGACTATTTTGACTACTCATTGGCTGCTCTGGCAATCGGGCTGCAAAAGTAGTCAAAAAAGCTCCGTCCCAAATTAGCTACCTTGCTCTGGCGGGCGGGAGCAGGTAAGATATACCGAGCGCCTAGCGCGTTCGATGGGTTCGGATGACGACATGTTCCGAATCTGGTCAGGTCCGGAAGGAAGCAGCCATAAGGAGCCTCTGTCGGGCATCCGAATCCATCGAGCGCACGGGCGCTATTTTGGTGCCGCGACATGGCCCGGCCGGCGGCGAGGTGTTTGGTGTCTCGCTGGTCCTCGGCTTCGCCTGCGGGATCGCTCGACTACCAAACACCTCGCCGCCGGCCGGGCCCCGTCGTCCAAAAATCACCCGTAAAGGCGCGTTTATCTAATTTAATCTATCCCTTAAGGAATGCTGCTCGTTGGCGTTGTCTGGGCATTGATGGCTACGTGGTTCAAGAGGCGGCGGTGCTGTTGCTTGAATTTTTGCAGTTAAAGAGGCTCGTTTCCCTAGGTTGGGGAAACGGGCCTCTTTTTGTCTCTGGGCTTGTGGATTGGTGAAGGCAGAATGCTCTATCGGCTATTTTGAGTTCTTGATGCGGCGTGTGGCTGTGGCGGTTATTCCGAGTCCCATGGCGGCGATTCCTGCGAGTGCTATTGCGCTCGGCGCTGCATCGCCCGTGTTCGCGAGCTTGCCGGCGGTCGTATCTGCTTGCTTGCCGCTGCTCGAGTTCGCTTGCTTGGTGGAGCTTGGCGAGGTGTCTTTACCGGTCGCGGACGAGCCGGCGGGCGGTGTCGTCTCGGCGGGTTGCACTGAGCCGGAGGGAGGCACTGTCTCGGTCGGTTTTGCTATCTCGGGCGAGGCGGCCTTGTCTGCCGCGGCCTTTGCCTCTTCGTATGCCTTGCAGGCGTCGTCATAGGCCGCTTGCGCCTTTTCCAAATCGCCGAGGAGCGCATCTCGCTTGGCTGTCTCTTCGTCGATATCGGTTTGACATTTTTCCGCATTGGCTTCGAACTTCGCGACGACACTTTCCTGGCTTTCGAGCCGGCGTTGGCAGTGGTGAAGATCATCTTCACAAGATTTTTCTCGCCTTTCTGCCGACATGATCTCACTTCGCAACTGCTTAATAGTTTCGTTAGAAGCTCCGTCGTCGATTGCCTTATTTAATTCTGCCTGAAGGCCGCTTGTCCGGTTGTGGGCCTCATCGTATTTGGCTTGGGCTGCATCGACGTTCGCTTGTAGGTAAAGAAGAGGTCCCCTTGAGTCGTCGGCTTCCTTCAGCATCCTGTCGCGGAGCGATTGCAAATCGGTAATCACATGCTCGATAGTCTCTAATATCTCAGGACCTGCGGCGTCTTTTGCGGCCTCGAGGTTTTTGAGCGCTTCCTGCATGGCTGCATACGCTTTTTCTTTTGCGGCGGCCGCGTCTTCCGTCTGCAAGGCAACTGCACCGGTGGGGGAACTGGTTTCTGCCGCGATCGCCGTTGCGGGGGCGATTCCCGCGACAAGTGCCGCGGAAAGGGCGATGCCCACGGTTGCTCGTCTTGCTCTTCTTGCGAGAATGTCGTTCATCTCGGCACCTCATTTCAAGGGTCGGCGACTAACTTGGTAGCACTAATGTAAGTATATCAGGCAGTTTGCCCGCCATTGATCGGGCGTGCGCGTATATCCCTTGATTAACAGCCATTAAATCTATCCCTTAAGGAACGCGGCTTGCTAGTGTTGTCTGGGCATTGATGGCTGCGTGGTTCAAGAGACGGCGGCATTACCATTTGTTTTTACAAGTAAAGGGGCTTGTTTCCCTTGGTTGGGGAAACGGACCTCTTTTGTCTCTGGGTTTGTGGATTGGCGAAGGTAGTATGCTCTGGCGGCTATTTTGAGTTCTTGATGCGGCGTGCGGCTGCGGTGGTTATTCCGAGGCCTGCGGCGGCGACTGCTGCGAGTGCGATTGCGCTCGGCGCTGCATCGCCCGTGTTCGCGAGCTTGCCGGCGGTCGTATCTGCTTGCTTGCCGCTGCTCGAGTTCGCCTGCTTGGTGGAGCTTGGTAGGGCGTCTTTGCCGGTTGCAGGTGAGGCAACGGGCGGTGTCGCCTCGGCGGGTTGCGTTGAGCCGGAGGGAGGCGTCGTCTCGGTCGGTTTCGTTATCTCGGGCGAGGTGGCCTTGTCTGCCGCGGCTTTCGCCTCTTCGTATGCCTTGCAGGCGTCGTCATAGGCCGCTTGCGCTTTTTTCAAATTGTCGAGGAGCGCATCTCGCCAGGCTGTGAACCGGTCGATATCGGCTTTATATTTCTCTACAGCACGTTCACAGTCATTAACTCGTCTTTCCTCTCTTCTGAGGCGGTACTGGAACTCGCGGAGCTCCGTTTCGCAATAGTTTACGTGCGTTTTTGCCGATATGATCTCACTGTGCAACTGCTTTATTTGCTGTTTAACAGTTTCGACAAACTCCTCGTAGCCGAGTGCTTCGAGTGCCTTAAGCATCTCATGTTTCTTCTCTAATTCTGCCTGGAGCTCGCTTACCCGGTTGATGGCCCCGTCGTATTTGGCTTGGGCAGCATCGATGTCCGCTTGCATGGTGGGAAGGAGTTCCCTCCCTTCGGCGGCTTGCGCCGCCATCTTTTCGCGGTACTCTTGAAAACGGGTAATGTCATCATTGAATCTCGCAATTTTCTCGGGACTTGCGGCGTTTTTTGCGGCCTCGAGGTTTTTGAGCGCTTCCTGCATGGCTGCATACGCTTTTTCTTTTGCGGCGGCCGCGTCTTCTGTCTGCGGGGCGCCCGAATTGCCGTTGGCGGCGCTCGTCTGCGAAACGGCCGCACCGGTGGGGGCGCTGGTTTCTGCAGCGATCGCCGTTACGGGGGCGATTCCCGCGACAAGTGCCGCGGAAAGGGCGATGCCCACGGTTGCTCGTCTTGCTCTTCTTGCGAGAATGTCGTTCATCTCGGCACCTCATTTCAAGGGTCGGCGACTAACTTGGTAGCACTAATGTAAGTATATCAGGCGGTCGACCCGACACTGGCTGGGTGTGCGCGTGCCTTTCCGCTTCTTTGGAAACCGAATCCCATTAGAAATGACGAGTTGTTTACGCTTCTTTTGGGCTCACCGTACTATCATGATTCGAATTGAATGTGGATGATGATAGGGAGCGCCTTTTTATGATTGAGCTGCTTAGGCGTTTTGGTGGTAAGTTTCGCCGGTATATGGTGATCGGCCCTGCGTGTAAGCTGATCGAAGTGATCTTTGACCTGCTGACGCCGCTGGTGATTGCCCAGATGATCGACAAGGGCATTGGCTCGCACGACGTGAGCGCCGTTATCCACTACGGCATGCTACTTGCCGCCATGGCCGTGATCGGCATCTCGTTTACGCTCGTCTGCCAAAAGATGGCGGCGCTCACCTCGCAGGGCATGGGCACCGATATCCGCGGTGCGCTCTACCAGCACATCAACAAGTTGAGCTATGCCGAACTCGACCGCTTTGGCACGCCGTCGCTTATCACCCGCATCACCAACGACGTCAACCAGGTGCAGCTCGCTGTGGCGCTGGGCGTACGCATGCTCATCCGCTGGCCCTTCTTGGCGGTGGGCTCTATGTGCGCGGCCCTTGCCATCGACCTTAAGCTCGGCATGATCTTCTTGATCTGCACGCCCGCTATCGGCCTGGTGTTTTGGTTTGTCATGGCGCGCTGTATCCCGTACTACAGGCAGCTGCAGGCAAAGCTCGACCGCATTGCGCTCATTTGCCGTGAGGGCCTTTCGGGCGCCCGCGTGGTCCGCGCCTTTGTGCGCGAGGACCACGAGCGCGAGCGCTTTGCCCAAGCTGCCGATGACCAGGCCAATACCGCCATCGCGGTGGGCAAGCTCTCGTCGATCCTTAACCCCGTCACGTTTCTTGTGATGAACCTGGGCGTGTGCGCCATCCTGTGGGTGGGCGGCATACAGGTCAACGTGGGCGAGCTTACGCAGGGCCAGGTCATGGCGTTCGTCAACTACATGACGCAGACCCTCACCTCCATCGTGTACGTCGCCAATCTGGTCGTGGTCTTTACCAAGGCGAGCGCCAGCGCGTCGCGCATCAATGAGGTGCTCAATTGCGTGCCGAGCATCACCGACGAGGGCAATCAGCCGGTTGCGCTGCCCGAGCTGAGCGACCTGGCGGGTGGCGCTGTTCCGGCCCCTGCGCTGAGCTTGAGCCATACGAGCTTCTCCTTTGGCGCGGGCGCCGCCAACGCCGTCAATGACGTGACCCTGGAGCTGCCGCTGGGCAAAACGCTCGGCATTATCGGCGGCACGGGCAGCGGCAAGTCCACGCTCGTCTCGCTCATCCCGCGCCTGTACGATGCGAGCACCGGCAGCGTGAGCGTGATGGGCGCCGACGTGCGCACCTGGCCGCTCGATCAGCTGCGCCATGTGGTCGCGACCGTTCCGCAGCGCGCATCGCTGGTGAGCGGCACAATCCGCAGCAACCTGACCTGGCGTGACGAGTCGGCGAACGACGAGGAGCTCTGGGCAGCGCTCGATATGGCGCAAGCGAGCGAGTTCGTGCGCAACAAGCCGCAGGGGCTCGATGCCCCGGTCGAGGCGGGCGGTAAGAACTTCAGCGGTGGCCAACGCCAGCGCCTGACCATCGCGCGTGCCCTGGTGGGCTCGCCGCAGGTTCTGATCATGGACGACTCCGCGTCGGCGCTCGACTTTAAGACCGACGCGGCGCTTCGCCATGCCATTCGCGAGCGCAGCGTGCGCGGTGCCGTCGAGGGCGGGCTGCCGCTCACGACCGTCATTGTGAGCCAGCGCGTCTCGACCGTGCGCGACGCCGACATGATCTGCGTACTCGACCACGGCTCGGTTGCGGGCCTGGGCACGCATGACGAGCTGTACGCGACCTGCCAGCTCTATCGCGAGATTTGCCAGTCGCAGCTGCGCCGCGAGGAACTCGAGGGCCAGCAGGGGAGCACGACGCCCGCGTCCGCTCCGACCGCCCCCGCATCCGTCTGCGCAAAGGAGGGATGCTAAATGAATCCGTACACTTCCTCCGGTTCGGTCGCCACGATGACGGCCAACGTGTCCGGTAACGATAACCTCAACGACCTGGGCGACGGTCCGCGCCAGCCCGGCGATCCCGAGCGCTATCCCGTGGGTGCGGTGACCCGCCGCTTGCTGGGCTACGTTCGTCCGCACCGTTTTTCGTTTACGGCGTCGTTTGTGAGTGCCGCCGTTTCGGTAATCTTGCAGCTCTATACGCCCATCCTTATTGGCGAAGGCATCGACCTTATCGTCGCCGCCGGGCAGGTGGACTTCGATGCGCTGCTGCCGCTCGTTACCAAACTCGCGCTCGTCGTGGTGGGAGCAGCGGCCTTCCAGTGGCTGCAGGGCTATTGCGTCAACCGCTTGTCCTACGAGACGGTGCGCGACATGCGCGTGGAGGCGAGCGACAAGCTCAGTCGCATGCCGCTCAGCTTTATCGACAGCCATGCTCACGGCGACCTCATGAGCCGCGTGGTCAACGACGTCGACCAGGTGGGCGACGGTTTGCTGCAGGGCTTCACGCAGCTCTTCACCGGTGTTATTACCATCGTGGGCACGCTCGCGTTTATGCTTTCCATCAACCTGGCCATGACGCTCGTGGTGGTGCTCGTCACGCCGCTTTCCATTTTTGCAGCCGGCGCTATTGCCAAGCTCTCCAACAAAAGCTTTACGGCACAGCAGCGTATTCAAGGGCAGCTCGGTGGTCATATCGAGGAGTACGTAGGCGAGCAGAAACTTGTCGACGCCTTTGCCTATGGTCCCAACGCTCAGCAGCGCTTCGATGCCCTCAACGCCGAGCTCTATGCGGCAGGTGAGCGCGCGCAGTTTATGGGTTCGCTCTCCAACCCCGGCACGCGCTTTATCAATAACATCATCTATGCCGTGGTGGCCGTGATTGGCTGCGTGGGCGTGATCACGGGCGTGCCCGCGGCACTCACGGTGGGCGGCGTGCAGATCTTCCTGTCCTACGCCAACCAGTACACCAAGCCGTTCAACGAGGTCACCAACGTCATTACGCAGATCCAGACGGCGTACGCCTCGGCACGCCGCATGTTTGCGCTGCTCGACGCGCGCGAGCAGGAGCCCGATGCGACGGGCGCCGTGGAACTTGCCGCCCCGCGTGGCGAGGTGACCTTTGAGCACGTAGACTTTAGTTATGTGCCCGATCGCAAGCTGCTGCAGGATATCTGCATCGAGGCCAAACCCGGCATGCGCTTTGCCCTGGTCGGCCCCACGGGCTGCGGCAAGACAACGCTCATCAACCTGCTGCTGCGTTTTTACGATATTGATGCCGGACGCATCATGGTCGATGGCCGGTCTTCGCGTGACTACACGCGCGCGAGCCTGCGCCGCGCCTTTGGCATGGTGCTGCAGGATACGTGGCTGTTCGAGGGCACGGTGGCGGACAACATCGCTTACGGTTGCCCAGGAGCTACGCGCGAGCAGGTTGTCGAAGCCGCCAAGCGCGCTCATGCGCATAAGTTTATCGTGCAGCTGCCAGGCGGCTACGATACGGTGATCGGCGAGGACGGCGGCACGTTTAGCCAGGGCCAAAAGCAGCTGCTGTGCATCGCACGCGTCATGCTCACCGACCCGGCGATTCTGCTGCTGGACGAGGCGACCTCGAGTATCGACACACGCACCGAGCTGCAGGTGCAGGCAGCATTCGACGAGCTCATGGCCGGCCGTACGAGCTTTGTCGTGGCGCATCGCCTGAGCACGATTCGCAACGCCGACTGCATTCTGGTCATGCGCGACGGCCAGATTATCGAGCGCGGCACGCACGACGAGCTGCTAGCGGCAGGCGGCTTCTACGCCGAACTCTACCGCAGCCAGTTCGCCCAATAACGTAGCGCAAAGTAGTCTTTTTGGGACGGGGCTTTTTTAGCTACCCCCCATACAGTCAAATGGCCACGGGGTGCTTTGGGGCTTGGGGTAGCTAAAAAAGCCCCGTCCCAAAAAGACTACTGGGCGGCTCTGTACATCTGTCACGTTAGTACTAAGATAGTCATCTAATAAATTGCATTAGTGGCTTTAGTTTTGGGGGATACGAGGCAACGTGACTATGACGTGCTCTTTGGTGGTTAACAGCAAGAGCGGTAATACCAGGATGGTTTCGGGTGCGATCAAGCGCACTCTGCAGGCTGCGGGTGTTGAGTTTGTCCATGCCGCGGCGTTGAGCGACGATGCGGATGCAGATCAGGTTGCGCTCGAGGCGCAGGGCGCCTGCGCGGCCGACACGGTGCTCGTCGGTTTTTGGTGCGACAAGGGCGCGTGCACGCCTTCGGTCGCGGCGTTGCTCTCCGCCTTGCACGGTAAGCGCGTGTTCCTGTTTGGTACCTGCGGTTTTGGGGCCGACCAGAGCTATTATCAGCAGATTATCGACCGCGTAACTTCCAATTTGGCTGGAGATGCCGAGCTTGCGGGCTGGGCGATGTGCCAGGGCAAGATGGGCCCCGCGGTCAAGCAGCGCTACGAGGCCATGCTCGAGCAAGATCCCGACAACGCCCGATTTAAGATGCTGCTCGACAACTGGGCTGCCGCGAAGGACCATCCCACCAAGGAAGATCTGGACAACATGGGTGCAGCCGCCAAAAAGGCCGTTTTGGGCGAGTAGCTTCGTCGTTCGCGGTCCTTCGTGCAAAACAATACAAATGTGAAAGCCTCGAAATTCTCGAGGCTTTTTTCTTGACACTCATAGGCGCAACCGTGGCAAGCGTTTGGGGTGACATTTTCCATCACCCCGATGACGAGACCGTCCTGGACGACACACTCGCATGCGTTCGCTGGATGTATGCAGAGTGGGAAGGGCTTTCCTGATGGATGGGGTTTCGGAAAGTGCGTCCCAGAATTTGCCTTTGGAGTGGGATGCAGTTTCCAGTTGAGGGCTCTGGCGGAAAATGCGACCCGGAATTTGCGATCGGAGTGGGATGGAGTTTCCCAACGGGGCCGTAAGCGGAAACTGCATCCCATTCCGGACATGGGACTGCGGACACGGTTTCCGGATGCAAAAAGGCCACATGACGTGGCCTTCAACTTATATATGTTCAGCAGATGTCCCCATGACAAGCCGCGTTTCAACACCGAGGCGTCTGCCCGGCGACGCGGAACGTAAGGTTCATCGCGAGTTCCGCACGAGCCGGAGAGCACTTAATGTGCTCTCCGTGCGAGCAGGACTGTCCGAGCAGGGAACCTTACGTTCCGCGCCGCCGGGCAGACGAACCAGTTAAGACGCGCCGCTACTTGATCTTGGTCGTACCCGGTGCCAGGTTGGGGTCGGTCTCGTTGGCCTCGGTCTGGAAGTGCTCGGTGTACACGTTCTTGCCGTCGCGGAACATCTCGTAGTACTGCATCTTGGCGTAATCCTCGCGCGCCTTGGTTGCGGCAGCGGCAGCGGCGTCGTCACCGGTGACGTTGGAGGAGAGCGCCCAGCGCAGGCTGGCGTCCTCGTAGCCCACGGAGTTGATAGCGGGCAGCGACTCGCGCAGCGTCATGTGCGCCTTCTGATAGTCGGTCAGCGGTGCGCCGATCAGCTGCATCAGCTGCGTGGACAGGTAGTTGGTGGACAGGTCGTCGACCTCGCTCGTCTGGTCGCAGCCGGCAACGTCGTAGTTGGCCCAGATGATGTAGTCGGTCTGCCACAGACGTTCCTGGTGCGTGGCATCGTCCTCGCCGGTAAACCACTTGTCGTTGAACTTGGACGGGAAGAACGGCTGGTGGTCGCCCCAGAACACCACGACTACCTTACGGTCGAGCTTGCTCAGGGCGTTGAGGAAGTAGCGAAGCGCCTGGTCGGACTGCTCGATGCACGAGACATACTCGTCGACATCGGAGAGCGTGCCGTCCTCGACGGTCTTGGCGTCCAGATCGGTCGTGTCGATGTTCAGGTGCATCTGCTTGTCGACCGGCAGCAGGCCCGTATCGTAGCCCGAGTGGTTCTGCATGGTCACGTCGAAGATAAACTGCGGATCGGCGTTCTGGTCGAGCAGCTCAAGAATCTTGTCGTAGGTAGCCTGGTCGGTCACCATGCCGCGCAGGGTATCGGCGCCCTGGAAATCGTTGATGGACAGGAACTGGTCAAAACCAAAGTCCTTGTAGACGTTCTCGCGGTTCCAGTTGGTTGCGTGGTTGGGGTGCATGGCCGTGGTGGAATATCCGAGCGATTTGAACTGCTCTGCCAGATTCCCGGTCGTTTCCATGTTGTAGATGGTGTAGGGGTACACGCCCGAGCCCAGGTTGGCCATGGAGTTGCCGGTCATAAACTCAAACTCGGTATTGGCCGTGCCGCCGCCGTAGGCGCTCACGTAGAGCTTGCCGCGGCTGAGGCAGTTGGACAGGCTCTTAAAGTACTGCGGACCCTCGTAGCCGGCGCGCATGTTCTGGTAGATCGACAGATCCGAGAACGTCTCGTTCATGATGGCGATGACCGTGGGCTTCTCGCTATCGAACTGCTCCTTTGCGGCGGCGCGCTCGTCGCTCTTGACCGCGTCGGACTTGTCGTAGGTCTTGGCGTACTTTTTGAGCGTGGCCTTGGCATCGTCGACGGAGTAGTCGGCGGGTTTGGGCGGCTTGATGGACTGCGCTGCGCTAATGAAAGCGGGTAGGTAGCCCTCGCGCCAGTAGCTCTCGAGCGGGCGCCAGGTGTAGACGGTGATGCCGAGAGTGTTGTAGTAGTCGATGAGCGTGACGTGCGCGGTCACGCCGCCCAGGCACAGCACGGCGACGAGCAGGTTGGTGAGCAGCATGCGCTTGGCGTTGGCGGCGCCCTTCTGGCGATGCGGCGCGACCAGGCCGGCGTACTCGCATAGCAGCATGGCGATGGCGGTAAAGCCCATGGACAGCACGCAGAACAGCGAGATCGAGAAGGTGTAGCCGGTGCCGGCGACCGCGGCGGCGGTGGAGATGGCCGAAAGGTCGCCCGGCTGGATGGGCATGGATTTAAACGTGATGACGAAGAACTCGGCAATGCCCAGGACAAAGAGGGCAAAGGCCAGGACCGCGGGAGCTGCGCCGTGGCGCTGGAACAGGAAGAACAGGCCGACCATGAGCGTGGTGATGATGGCCCACTCGAGCAGGATGCACAGGGGGTAGACCCAGGTAAAGTCGTGGTTGGACGAGACCTCCATGCCCAGCAGCGCAAAGACGCCGGCGAGCAGCAGGCACAGGACGGCGGCGACGAGCGGTTTGCCCACAAAGGCGCCGCGCAAACGAGCGAGCTTGCCGGTGGGGGCGGGCGCATCGGCCGAGGCGAACGCAAAGACGCGCGGGGCGATGCGGTCGCGGGCGATACTGGCCCAGGCGCAGCCGGTGAGGATGGCATTGGTCAGGATGAGCATCACAAAGGCGAGCGGCTCGTTTTGGGCGACGAGGCCAATGGCGCCCCAGACGGTCAAAAAGAGCTGGAACAGGCCAAAGGTGACGCTCCAGGCGAAGGCGCCCTTGGTGACGGTGCCCGACTGAGCGCGAATGGCCTTGGCCTCGCGCAAGACAAGGTAGACGGTCGCCGCAAGACCGACGAGCGAGATGGCGGCAGCGAACATGCTGAGACTCCTCACAAACTTAAAACCTACGAAAGCGGGGGTTTACCCGATTGTTACCTAAATATGCGCTGCAATTGGTGTCCGCGCACAACAACCAGCCATATTAACGCGCACGTGTGGCGGTGTGGCGCAATGTAGTGGCGACCTGCGCGATAATGGACGGGAATTACACGGAAACGTAAAGGCTTCTTAAAGAATTGGCGAGGATGAGGCGATGAACGAACGGGCTTGTATGACGAGTGCGGGTGACGTGGACGCGGGCGGCTATCCGGTCGAGACGACGGGCAATGCGGTGCTGGACACGTTGGAGCACCGTTCCTCCACGCGTGCCTTCGCGCGCGATGACGACGACCGTCCCGTGGCGGTGACCGACGAGCAGCGGGCGGCAATTTTGCATGCGGCGAGTCGCGCGCCGTCGGCGGGCGCCATGATGATGTATTCCATCGTGAGCATTCGCGAGCAGGCTACGCTGGACCGTCTGGCCGACCTGTGTGACCACCAGCCCATGATCGCCAAGGCGCCCTGGGCACTAATATTTGTGGTCGATTATGCCAAGTGGATCGATCTGTTTGAGCACGTGGGCTGCTTTGAGCCCGAGTTTGTAGAGCGCACGGGTAAGGCGCCCCGCCGCGCGCCGGGTTTGGGCGACTTTGCCATCGCGGCACAGGATGCCGTGATCGCCGCCCAAAACGCCGTGGTTGCCGCCGAGGCCCTGGGGCTGGGGAGCTGCTACATCGGCGATATCGTCGAGAATGCCGAGGAAGTTGCCGAGCTGCTCGATCTGCCGCCCTATACCATGCCGCTGTCGATGCTCATCATCGGCACGCCCCGTAAGGAGCGTCCGGCCATTGCGCATCCCGTGGTGAACCTGGTGCACGAGGAGCGCTACTGCCGCGCCGATGCCGCGACCATGGACGCGCAGGTGGCCGAGATGGACGCGATGTTCCGTCCGCATGCCCGCGAGGTGGGGGAGCGCGTCGTGGACATCTATACCCGCAAGCACACGAGTCCCTTTATGGCCGAGATGAGCCGCTCCATGGAGTGGTGGTTCAAAAATTGGCTTGGAAAATGACGAATGTGACAAAGGGACAGTCCCTTTGTCACGTTCCATATCGCCGAGGTGGCTTAAAGGCCGTATAAATGTTTATTTAGCTGGGAAAACAGTGCCATTCAAACATGGGCCGATTACCTATAATTCCTTCGAACATTAAAGTTGGGAGGAAACCGGCTTATGGAACAAAAGGCCAAGGAGGCAGCTTCGCACGCTGCGATTCCTGTGAGCATCTCGGCGATGCTCGTCACGCTGGGCGTGGTGTACGGCGATATCGGCACCAGCCCTATGTATGTAACCAAGGCGCTCGTTGCCGGCAACGGCGGCATCGGAAGCGTCACGGAGGAGTTCGTGCTCGGCGCGCTCTCCCTTGTCGTGTGGACGGTCACGCTGCTGACCACCATCAAGTATGTGCTCATCTCGCTGCGCGCCGATAACCATGGTGAGGGCGGCATCTTTGCCCTGTACAGCCTGGTCAAGCGCTGCGGCAAGTGGCTTATCGTCCCCGCCATGCTGGGTGGCGCCGCGCTGCTCGCCGACGGCATCCTGACGCCGGCCGTTACCGTTACCACGGCCATCGAGGGCCTGCGCACCATCCCGGCGGTCCATGCCGTGCTGGGCGATGACCAGGGCCGTGTCGTCGCCATTACGCTCGCCATCATCATCGTGCTCTTCTTGGTTCAGCGCATCGGTACGGCCAAGATCGGTCACGCCTTTGGCCCCATCATGACGCTGTGGTTCCTGTTCCTGGGCGGCACGGGTCTGTTCTTTGTCTTCCAGCACCCCGCCGTGCTGCTGTGCCTCAACCCGGTGCGCGGCATCGCCTTTTTGCTGAGCCCCAACAACCACGCGGGCATCATGATTCTGGGCAGCTGCTTCCTCGCCACCACCGGTGCCGAGGCGCTCTACTCCGACATGGGCCACGTCGGCCGCGGCAACATCTACGCTACCTGGCCGTTCGTTAAGTGCTGCCTGCTGCTTTCCTATATGGGCCAGGGCGCTTGGCTTATGAACAACGCTGCCAACCCCGAGCTCATGGGCATTGCCGATCTCAACCCGTTCTACCAGATGCTCGCCCCGGGCCTGCGCCCGTTTGCCGTCGGCCTTTCTACCGTCGCGGCCATCATTGCCTCGCAGGCGCTCATCACCGGCGCATTCTCGCTGGTGTCCGAGGCCAGCCGTCTGGACCTCATGCCGCACATGCAGGTCTTCTACCCTGCCGAGACCAAGGGCCAGCTCTACATCCCCATGGTCAACAACGTCATGCTTGTCGGCTGCGTCATTGTGGTGCTGCTGTTCCAGAACTCGGCGCATATGGAAGCCGCCTACGGCCTTGCCATTACGCTGACTATGATGTGCACCACGCTGCTGCTCTTCTTCTACCTGCACGAGGAGCGCAAGCTCAAGGTCGCGCCGTGGATCTTCGCGGCCTTCTTCCTTTTGCTCGAAGGCTTCTTCTTCGTGAGCTCGCTCACCAAGTTCTTCCACGGCGGCTATTTCACCATCCTCATGGCTGCACTCATCATGGGCATTATGGTGTGCTGGTACAACGGCACGGCGGTCGAGCAGCGCCAGTTTACGCTGCTGCCGCTGCGCAGCTACCTGCCGCAGCTCAAGCGCCTGCGCGATGACGATCGCTACGAGCGCCTGAGCGACAACATCGTGTACCTGACCAAGGACACCCATACCGACTACATCGACCGTGATATCGTCTACTCGATCTTGGACAAGCATCCCAAGCGCGCCCGCGCTTGGTGGTTCGTGAATGTCGAGACCATGGACGAGCCGCACACCTTTGCCTATTCGGTCGAGACGTTCGGCACCGACTACGTGTTCCGCGTGCATCTGTACCTGGGCTACAAGATCAACCAGCGCGTCAATGCCTACCTGCGTCAGGTTGTTCAGGACCTGGCCGCCACCGGCGAGCTGCCGCCGCAGACGCATGACTACTCGGTCTACAAGGATCCGGGTAACATCGGCACGTTCAAGTTCGTCCTGATCCGTAAGCTTCTGGCGCCCGAAAGCGATGTGGAGCCCAGCGAGCGTACGGCCATCACGCTCAAGTACATCATTCGCCGCGCCGCCGGCACGCCCGCGCGTTGGTACGGCCTGGAGAACTCCAACGTGAGCTTTGAGTACGTGCCGCTGTTCACCAAGTTCAAGGCCGTGAACAAGATGCAGCGCCTGGCTCCCAACGAGCGGCCGTAGTCACCGACAGGCTGCATGGAGTTGGTTTTCGATGGACAAGATTGAGGCCGGGGAGGTAAACATGGATACAAAGGCGCTCGATGGCCGTGAGGCGGTGGTCGAAATGGTGCGTGAGGCGCGCGTCGACGCCGCCGAAGATCGGTTCTTTACGAATCGCGCCAACATGGACATGGCCGACCGCGTGATCTCGATCGTGGTTACGCTGCTTGTCGCGGCGTGCGTTTGCGCGCTGCTCGCGCACGTGTTGTTTGTCTAGCGACCGCCGGTTGCAAAGGCTATACACTTGGAACCACCACAAGGGAAACCACCACAAAGGTGCCTGTCCCTTTGTGGTGGTTTTTGTTTTTGAGAGAGGGGCGGGGCGCTGATGGACGTCCGTACGGACGGCGATATTGCCGATAGCTTTTGGTGGCGGCGCACAACGCTGACGCGCCGCACTCCTCTGTATGACGCCTGCGTGTCGGTGGGGCTGTTGGTCGCGGCGACGATTGTGGGCGCGCTGCTCGACCATCCGGGTCTCGCGCCGAGCATCATGATCGTCTATGTGTTCGCCGTGCAGCTGTGCGCATTCTTTACCTGGAGTCGCCTGTATTGCTTGCTGAGCTCGGCTGCCGCCGTGGCGCTCTACAACTTCTTGTTTGTCGACCCGCGCTACTCGCTGTCGCTTATCGACCGCGGCTATCCCGGCATGTTCTTCATCATGTTTGTGGTCTCGCTTGTATCGAGCTCGATTGCGTTAGCCCTGCGCCGGGCCTTGGCGCAGGCTGCCGCCAGCGACCGTCGCACGCATATGGTGCTCGAGACCAACCGCATGCTCCAGCGCTGCGCCGACGAGCAGCAGATCGTTCACGCCATGGCCACGCAGCTGGCGCGTCTTTCGGGCTGTCCGGTCGTGTGGTACAGCGCCGACGCCGAGGGCGATGACCTGCTGCCGCGTGCGACGTACACGGCCGTGGGCGATGCCGTGCCGGTGCACGAGCTGGCGCCGCAGATGCCGCCGCGGCTTTCGGCGTCCGCCTATGTGGGAACGCCGCTCGACGCCACGTTTGGCGGCTCGGCGTTTTATGGCATCTACCTGACGGTTCGCACGGGCGACGGCTTCGTGCGCTCGGGCGACCCCGCCTCGGTGGTGGGCGTGCTGGCTATCGTTGCCGAGCCCGATGTGCTAACACACGAGGAACGGACACTTGCCGATGCTATCGTGAGCGAAGGCGAGCTGGCACTCGATCGCGCCCGCGCCATGGAGGCCCGTGAGGAGGCGGCGGTGCTCGCCAAAAACGAACAGTTGCGCGCCAACCTGCTGCGCTCCATCTCGCACGATCTGCGCACGCCGCTCACCAGTATTTCGGGTAATGCCGACGTGCTGCTCGACCAGGGCTCGACCGGCACCGCCGTGCTCGACGCCCAGACGCGCCGCGGCCTGCTCCTGTCCATTCGCTCGGATGCGCAATGGCTCAACGCCACCGTCGAGAACCTGCTCGCCATCACCAAGCTCGAGGGTGGCGGTATGCGCCTGTCGACCACACTCGAGCTCATGGACGATATCGTCGAGGAGGCGCTGCGCCACGTGAACCCTGCCGTGCGCGAGCACGACCTTAAGGTGGTGGCGTGCGATGAGCCGGCGCTCGTCAACGTCGATGCACGCCTGATGGTGCAGCTGGTGGTCAATCTGGTGAACAACGCCATCACCTATACGCCCACAGGCTCGCATATCATGATTTCGATTAGCGTCGACGATGGACGCGTGGCGTGCTCAGTGGCCGATGATGGCCCGGGCATTGCGCCCGAGGACCGCGAGCGGATCTTTGAGTCGTTCTACACCGCCAACCACGGTCTTGCCGACAGCCACCGTAGCGTGGGCCTGGGTCTTTCGCTCTGCCGCTCCATTGCATTGGCGCATGGCGGTAGCATAGAGGTTGCCGCGGCGGACCCGCACGGCTCGGTCTTTACGATTGAGCTTCCTGCCGCCGACGTTTCGTTTGATAAGGAGTAGCGCCGTGCCGAACTCTGCCGTAAAACCGCTCATCTTGGTCGTTGAGGACGACCCTGCCGTTCGCAACTTAATCGTTGCCGCGCTCGAGGCGCACGGCTTGCGCCATATGGCCGTGGAGACCGCCCATGCCGCCATCGCCGCCGCCTCGTCGCAGACGCCGAGCATTGTGCTGCTCGATCTGGGCCTGCCCGATATGGACGGCGTCAAGGTGGTGGAGTCGGTGCGCGCATGGTCGGGCATGCCGATTATCGTGGTCTCGGCGCGCAGCGAGGATGCGGACAAAATCCGCGCGCTCGATGCCGGTGCCGACGACTATCTGACCAAGCCGTTTTCGGTCGAGGAGCTGCTCGCGCGTATTCGTACGACGCTCAGGCGCCTTTCGTATGCGCAAACGGGCGGTGTTGCCTCCGAGGGCTCGTTCGATACCGGTGAGCTGCATATCGATTTTGATGCCGGCATCGCCACGATGGATGGCGAGGAGCTGCATTTGACACCGATCGAGTACAAGCTCCTGTGCCTGCTGGCGCATAACGCCGACAAGGTGCTGACGCATCAGTTTATCCTGCACGAGATTTGGGGCACGGCAACTAAGAGCGACCTGGCGAGCCTGCGTGTCTTTATGGGCACGCTGCGCAAGAAGATCGAGTCCGACCCCGCGCATCCGCGCTATATCCAGACGCATGTGGGTATCGGCTATCGCCTGGTCACCCAAGGGTAGGACGGCGTCCGCCATCCCACTATGAGTTGCGGTGAAATACGGTCTAAATTTGCCTAATTCCAGGCAAAACAGTCCGTATTCCACCGCAACTTTTTTATTTGCCCTTGGGCTTGCTGGCGTAGAACTTCTTCTTTTTGAGCTTGCCGGCAGGAGAGGGTTTGCCGGCAAAGTTCGACTTGCCGTTGCCGGCCTGCGCGTGCGCGGGTACTGCCGCACGGGGCTTGCGGGCCTCGGGATTGCGCAGTTCCTCGGTTCGCTCTGCAATCTCCTCGGCGCTAAAGCCGACCTCGGCCATGGCATCCTCGATGGGCAGGCGGCGCACGATATAGCAGTGGTGCACCTTCTGGTTGCGCGCGAAGTCCTCGGGGATGGTCTGTGCCGTAATGTCCTCCAGCACCACGCCCGCGCGTGCGAGCTTGCGCGTCTCGGGACGGAAGCCACGCAGGTTGCAGCTAAAGATGGCATGTCCACCCTGTGCGAGCAGGCGCGATACGCCGGCCAAAAGCTCAACATGGTCGCGTTGGACATCCCAGGTACGGCGGCCCATCTTGGACGAGTTCGAGAACGTGGGCGGGTCGACAAAGATCAGGTCCCAGCGGTTGCGCGTCTGGCGTTGGTCGCGAATCCAGGCGAGCACGTCGTCGCGCACAAAATGATGCTGCGGTCCCACAAAGCCGTTTTGGCGCATGTTGCGCTCGGCCCAGTCCAGGTAGGTGTTGGAGAGGTCGACCGTCACGGTCTCCTCGACGCCGCCGTCCGCCGCGTAGCAGGTGGCGGTGCCGGTATAGGCAAACAGGTTGAGGAAGCGGCGCGCCTGCTTGGCGTGCTCACGCACCAGGTTGCGGGTGACGCGGTGATCCAGGAAGATGCCCACATCCAGATAGTCGTCAAAGTTGACGGCAAAGGTGAGGCCGCCCTCTTCGATGAGCGGCAGACGACGGCGTGCGATATTGGCGCGCTCGCCCGAGCCGCCCTTGCCGGCGCCCTGCTTGCCGTACTGCGAGCCGCCGCGCGAACGCATGCGGGCCTTGGCGTGCACGTGCTCGGCGGGAACATCCAGGATGCGTGGCGCGATGGCCAAGATGTCGAGCATACGGGCCTGGGCCAGTGCGGGGTCGATGGTCTTAGGCGCGGCGTATTCGGCGATGACGAGCCAGCGGCCCGGCGTCTGCGGGCAGCCCTCGTACAGATCGATGGCGGCGGAGTAGTCGGGTAGGTCGGCATCGTAGACGCGGTAGCAGCTTACGCCCTCGCGCTTGGCCCACTTGCGGCGCAGACGGGCATTCTTGCGCAGGCGGTTGGCGAACTGCTCGGACTCGGGGATGAGCACGGGCAGCGGCTTGCCGTCGCCCAGGTCGAGCATGGCGGCAGGCTCGGGCATGGCGGGGGCGGTGCTGCCTTCATCATTGGCATTGTCGGCATCTGCAGCCTCGCCCTCAGCATCCGCACTGGTCGAAGCCTCAAACGCCGCGGCGGCCTGGTCGAGCGAGGGCCAGACTTCGACGGTCGCCTCCTCGTTGTTGGGCATGACGGCGATCGAGCGCTCGGGCTCGGCGTGGAGCGCGCGGGCCAGCAATCCGTCGCGGGTGAGCGCGGCGACCGGCGCCGCGGCAAGCTCGGGCGCGCGGCGCAGCTCACTGACGAGCGTCATGGTGTCATGCATGAGCGAAAGCGGTGTCTCGGTCGTATCTGCGACCACGGCGGCACCGGCGACGGCGCCCGCATGGTCCAGCACGGTGGCGGACTTGGCGGCGCAAAAATCAACAAAGCGCTTGTAGCCGGCACATTTGACCATGCGCTCGGCGGTCTTGCGGGCGGCGGGGTCAACATCCACGGCCACGATGCGTACCTGGCGCTCGCGTGCTGCCGCCTCGCGCTCGCGTGCCTCGGCAAGCAGCTGCTCCCACAGAGCGGCGTCGTGCAGCTGCCAGCCCTCAAAGCCCCAGCGCTCGCGTGCGGCGCCCGGGGCGCGGTCGGTCAGAATGTTTACGGCTTCCAGCAACAGGCCGCCGCCGGCGCACGAGGCATCGATTAGCGTGGGAAGGGCTTCATTCTCGTAATCGTCGGCCGTCAGCTCGCGCTCGCACAGTGCGGTCCAGCCGACCTGCGCCAGCACCAGGGCGGCGTAGTCGGGGCGCAGCACGTGCGCGCCCTCGCCGGCACGGGTCGCCGCGGGCGGCAGGCGCTTGAACAGCGGGTCGCCCGAAAGGTCCAGGCTGATGCTCGCGCGGCGCTGACGCAGCGAAAGCAGCAGGTGAACGTCGGGATCGGCGGCGTCGACATCGGCGCGACGGCCCGTGGTCTCGGCCAGACGGTCGCACAGCGCGTCCTTGGCGCGCAGGGCCGAGAAGCGCGTGTTGCGCAGCTGTTCGGTCACGCCGCGGGCGGTAATGGCGATGGTGGCGCCGGGGCGGACGATGTTCTCCCAGGCGATGTCGTAAACGCTATCGTACAGCTCGTCGGCATCTTGCGCCTCAAAGCGTCCGAGCACCGCAAACACGCGGCTGGCCAGGCGCGACCACAGGCATGCGCGATAGCCCCGCTCAAGCTCGCCCTCAAACGTGGCGCGGCCCTTTAGGCGGCGGACATGCGAAAGCCCGAGGCGTTTAAGCTCATCGGCGAGTGCGGACTCAAAGCCCTCGGGGCAGCTTGCGTAAAATTCCATGGGTGACCTCTCTGGTTGCGTCGCTCCATTATATGATGGATGCTTCGTTTGCCCTTATCCTCGAAAGGAACTCATATGATTGATGCGTGTCCCAAACCCGCTGTGCTCTTTTTTGACGTGGACGGCACGCTGACGTCGTTCGATCCCGACGATATGACCGATAAGGACTTTTCGGCGGTTCGCCCCTCGCAGGCGGTGATCGAGGCGTTTCATCGTCTGCGCAATGCAGGTCACCAGGCATTTATCTGCACGGGTCGTCCCTTGTGGCTGATTGCCGATGGCCTGCGTGCTTTGGAGCCTGCGGGTGTCGTTGCCATGGCGGGAGCGACGCTCGAGGTCGAGGGCCGCGTGGTACACGAGGACTGCTTTGGCGAGGACGTTATCGAGGAGCTCGCGCGCCGTATGGCAGCGGCAGGGATTGAGGCCTTTTTCGAGACCAACGTGGCTACTTTTGCCCTGGAACCCGCGGGTGTTGAGCAGTCGTCTCTGATCGGCACTTCTGTGGTGCACAGCACCGCGGAAATGCGCGTCGACGGCAGTCTGCGCGTGGGCAAGGTATGCCTCAGTGTGCCCAGTTTGGCTCGCGTGGCCAACGATGACGGCTTTATCGATCGCGAGTTTGAGCTGTGCAACACCGGTGGCCAGAATCGCGAGCTGAGCCCCAAGGGCATTGACAAGGGCGTGGGCGTGGCGCGAGCGCTGGAATACCTGGGTCGCACCGGCAACGCGCGCACCTTTGGCTTTGGCGATTCCGGCAACGATCTGGGTATGCTCGCCGCTGTCGAGACGGCCGTGGCCATGGGCAACGCTATGCCCGAGGTCAAGGCGCTCGCCGACTACGTGACTGATGATGTCGCACACGACGGCACCGTCACAGCGATGCAGCATTTCGGCCTCATCTAATGAATCCCACGTTCTGACGTTTGCTCAAACTGCGACTCTTTGCTTTTGCATGCTCAATCGATTTATCAATCCAAACACTGAGGTGTTTATACCGTTCGCCGAGAAGATAAAAAACCGCAGCTCACGCCTTGATAAACGTAGGTAAAGTGTTTAGCAGTTTAACGCCCATGTGCAAGCGAAAGGAATCAGGCAGATGGCAATCAAGGTGTTCGCTGACGGTGCAAACCTCGAGGGCATGCTCGACATGTACGAGAACGGCAACGTTCAGGGTTTCACGACCAACCCGTCCCTTATGAAGAAGGGCGGCGTGACGGATTACCGCGCGTTTGCCAAGGAGGTCCTGGCCCACATCACCGATGTGTCCGTCTCGTTTGAGGTCTTTGCCGACGACGTCGAGACCATGGAGGTCGAGGCGCGCGAGATCGCTACCTGGGCCGAGAACGTCTACGTCAAGATTCCGTGCGTGACCACCAAGGGCGAGTCCACCGCCGAGCTGGTCCGCAAGCTTTCGGCCGATGGCATCAAGGTCAACGTCACCACTATCTTTACGCCCGAGCAGGTCGACGAGATGGTCGAGGCCGTTGACGCCGAGACGCCGTCCATCATCTCGCTCTTTGCCGGCCGTATCGCCGATACCGGCGTCGACCCCATTCCGTTTGTGACGGAGTCGGTCAAGAAGGCCGCCGCCAAGCCCAACTGTGAGGTCCTGTGGGCGTCCACGCGCGAGCTCATCAATATTTACCAGGCCGAGGCCTGCGGTTGCCAGATCATCACGGTGCCCAACGGCATCCTGGCCAAGCGCAAGAACATCGGCCGTGACCCGTACGAGGTCTCGCTCGACACCGTGCGCGGCTTTGCCAAGGATATCGCCGCTTTGGGCTTCCATATTCTGCCGTAACGCGAACACTGGCTACGCCGCGGGCTGCTCGCCCCGGCCTTTCCTTTCCCTATCGCTCACGCGCTTCGCGAGGGTCGCGCCAGGCAAAGGAAAGGCCGGGGCTGCCGACACGAGCTTGCCAGCAAGTTGGCGCTTGGTTTCCATATCCTGCCGTGGGCAAAGGTACCCCCGCCTGCGCCGTGCAAAATTGAGAGTATTCAGCAAGGTAAAGGCTTTTACCAGTTGGGTGAAGCACGGAACAGCCCCCGTTTTGGCTCTGACGACGCTAAAACGGGGGCTGTTTTTTGCTTTTTCGCCTCTGAGGGGCATCCGGAACGGTGGAATTTGCAGAATACTCGCGATTTTGCACGTCACTACAGGGGGTACCCCTGCTTTGGCGGTTTACTTCCCCTGTACCATGGTGAGCGAGATCTTCTTGCGGTCGCGATCGACCTTTTCGACCCACACCTTGACCGTGTCACCGACGCGCACCACGTCGCTGGGGTGCTTGACAAAGCGGTTGGCCAGTTTGGAGATGTGCACGAGGCCGTCCTGGTGCACGCCCACGTCGACGAAGGCGCCAAAGTCGACGACGTTGCGCACCGTGCCCTTGAGCTCCATGCCGGGCTCCAGGTCGTCGATGGAAAGCGCCGAGCGGCTAAAGACCACCTCGGGCGCGTCGTCGCGCGGGTCGCGGCCGGGCTTCTTGAGCTCGTTGACGATGTCGATAAGCGTGAGGGTGCCGCAGTCTAGGTCACTCGCCAGTGTCGAGATGCTGCCCAGGCGGCGCTCGATGTCGGGCACGCCGCCGCGGCTGAGCTCGCTGGCCGCCACACCGGCGCGGTCCAAGACGGCCGTTGCCACCTCGTAGCTCTCGGGGTGGACGCTTGTCGCGTCGAGCGGGTTCTTGCCACCGCTGATGCGCAAAAAACCCGCGGCGTTGAGGTATGCCTTGGGTCCCAGCTTGGGGACCTTCTTGAGCTGGTGGCGATCGGTAAAGGCGCCGTTTTCCTCGCGGTAGGCCACGATGTTTTTGGCCACGCTCGGCGTGATGCCCGATACATATCCCAGCAGGCTTGCGCTCGCGGTGTTTACGTCGACGCCTACGTGGTTGACGACGTCCTCCACCACGTGGCCCAGAGTGCGCGAGAGCTCGGCCTGGTCAAGGTCGTGCTGGTACTGGCCTACGCCGATGGACTGGGGCGGAATCTTGACGAGCTCTGCCAGCGGGTCTTGCAGGCGACGGCCCAGGCTCATGGCGCCACGCACGGTGACGTCCAGGTCGGGATATTCCTGGCTGGCGAGCTCGGAGGCGGAGTACACCGACGCGCCGGCTTCGTTGACGATGGTGTAGCGAAGGCTGGGCGCCTGCTCGGCAATGAACTCCGAGACGACTTCCTCGGTCTCGCGGCTGGCGGTGCCGTTGCCGATGACGATGGTGTTGACGCCGTCCTTCTTGACGAGGCGGGCGAGCTCGCGCTTGGTGCCGGCGACGTCGTGGCGCGGCTTGGTGGGGTAGACCACGCCGTGGTCGAGTAGCTTGCCGGTCTCGTCCATGACGGCGACCTTGCAGCCGGTGCGGTAGCCCGGATCGAGCGCGAGCACGCGGGCGCCGCGCACGGGACGCGCCGAGAGCAGGCCCTCGAGATTCTTGGCAAAGACGTTGATGGCCTCGGTCTGGGCGCGAACGGTGAGTTTGGCGCGGGCCTCGCGCTCCAGCGAGGGGGCCATGAGGCGCTTGTAACCGTCAGCGATGGCGGCGTCAAAGACGGGAGCGAAGACGCCTTGGCGACGGGGCCAGCGGCTGCCCAGGCGCGCTGCAGCGGCAGCACCGTCGACATTCACGCGCACACGGAGCTTGCCCTCGCGCTCACCGCGGTCGATAGCCAGCACGCGGTGGTTGGGTATACGGCGCAGCGGCTCGTCATAGTTGTAGTACGGCTCATAGGGGGTCTTCTCGGCGGGGTCGGTGGCCTCGACGACGATATCGGCGGTGTTTTGCGTAAAGGCGCGCAGGTCGGCGACGTTCTCGGGGTCTTCGGCTACCGTCTCGGCCACGATGTCGGCGGCGCCGGCAAGCGCCTTCTCGGGTGTGTCGAAGCCGGCCTCCTCGTTGACGTATGCCGCGGCGGCGTCGAGTGCGCTGCCCTTGGCCGAGGCCTGCATGATGATCATATTGGCAAGCGGCTCCAGGCCTGCCTCGCGGGCCTTCTGCGCGCGGGTCATGCGCTTTTTGCGGTAGGGCTTGTAGAGGTCCTCGACGCGCTGGAGCTGCGTGGCCTCGCGAATCTGCTGCTCGAGTTCGGGCGTGAGCTTGCCCTGGGCGTCGATGAGCAGAATGACGTCCTCTTTACGCTGCTCAAGATTGCGCAGGTAGGACAGGCGCTCGTCGAGCGCGCGCAGGGCGACGTCGTCCATGCCGCCCGTGGCTTCCTTGCGGTAGCGCGAGATAAAGGGAATGGTGTTGCCCTCGTCGATGAGCTTGACGGCCGCTTCGATGTTGGCGGCCTTAAGGTTGAGCTCGCGAGCGAGCTGGGCGATAAGATCCATGGGACTCCTTGCGTTTAAGGTGCGTTTGCAGCACAGGGCTACCAAGGATACCACCCGTCCCAAAAGGCTGTTTTGGGGCCGCGTCACGAAAACGGCCTATCTACTACGTTTTACCCGTAGGGGCCGACCATGCCTGGGTTTTCCGAAAATCGGCAAGCCGTTTACCTGCGGTTTTTATTTCGCGAAATTCGGTATGGTTGAGAGTGGTCGGTTAAACGTAGTAGATAGGCCCATTTCGTGGCGCACGAATCAAGCCGAGGTACAAAATAGCCCCCTGCCCCAGAAAGATTGTCGGCAAGGTAGCAAAAATGCCCCGCGGGCAGGAGGCTGCTCGCGGGGCAAAGAAGAGGGGCTTGTTGGCGGCGGGCCAAGGCGCTCGGCGGGGAGTTTGCCGCGGCCCGCTCTTAAGGCATTACAGCTCGACGAGTTGGCCGGTCTCGGCGGCCTCCTTGATGGCGTTGAGAAGCGTGAGCGTCTTGACGTTATCGGCGGGGGTCACGACGGGCTCGACCTCGCGGCGGACAACCTTCACAAAGTGCTTGAGCTGCATCTTGTGCGGCAACGCCGGGTCGACAGCCGGAATCTCCATCTGCAGCGGCTTGTGCCAGTTGGAGGCGCCGTCATAGGAGAACTGGTGCAGGCGGGGCAGCGACAGGGCGCCCTTGGTGCCACCGATAAAGTAGGCGTCGGCGTCGAAGGGACGGTACTGCGGGTCCTCGCGGGCGGTGGCCTCCCAGTTCCAGGGGCTGGCGGTGGCGTCGGAGATGGTCATGCTTGCGAGCGCGCCATCGGCAAAACGGACGTTGACCACGGCGGAGTCCTCGGTCTCAAAACCGCGGGCGGCGCTGGACTGCATACCCTGGACGGCAACGGGCTCGCCCAGCAGGTAGCGGAGCAGGTCGACGTCGTGCACCAGGTTGACCAGGATCGGGCCGGCACCCTTCTTGCGGCGCCACTCGACATCGAAATACTCGTCATTCTTATAGATCATGTAGTGGAAGCTCGACACGGTGAGCTTGCCCAGCTCGCCGGACTCGATGATCTCCTTGGCCTTGTTGACGAAGGGGTTGTGGCGACGGTGCTGACCCACGAGCACGGGCACGCCGGCGGTCTCGGCCTCGGCGGCGAAGGCCTGGGCATCCTCAAGATCGTTGGAGATCGGCTTTTCGATCAACGGCACGATATTGCGCTTCACGGCCTCGCGTGCAACGCCCAGGTGCAGGTCGTTGGGGGTGGCGATAATGACGGCCTCGGGTTTGACCTCGTCCATCATCTGGGCGGGATCGGTGTAAAACGGCACGCCGGCGGCCTCGGCCGTGGCGCGGGCGCCCTCAAAGGCGTCGGCGATGGCGACGAGCTCGGCCTCGGGCTCCTCGGTGACAAAGCGGATGTGGTTGCGGCCCATGGCGCCGGCGCCGATAACGGCAATGCGGACGGGGTTGAGCTCAGACATTTCGACTCCTTAATACTGGTGACCGGTGGAATGCGACAAAGGGGCTGTCCCTTTGTCGCATCGGTAAAACTAGGCGGACTTCTTCTTGCTGTCGGAGACCATCATGTAGACGGTGAGCACGACGGCGATGGCGGCGATCACGATGGCGCCGTAGAAGGACTGCTGGTAGGCGGCGCTGCCGGCCTCGGCGTGATACAGCACGGCGGTGATGGGCTGGCTGATCCAGGTGGAAGCGGCATAGCCTAAAAACATGATGCCGTAGTTGACGCCGATGTTGCTGGTGCCAAAGGCGCCACCGGTGAGCGGCGGGTAGATGACGAGCAGGGCGCCAAAGCTAAAGCCGAGCAGGGCGAGCGCCACAAAGAACATGCTCTGCGTAAAGCTCATCGACATGATGACGAGCGCGACGATGGTGACGACAAGGCTGATGAGCAGTGACTTGTAGGCGCCGAGCTTGTCGATGATCTGGCCAAAGGACAGACGGCCGACCAGGTTGGCGCAGGTGTTGACGGAGACGACCACGCCGCCGAGGGCGACGGCCGCGGCGCTCGTGGGGTCGGCGAAGAGCTGGACAGCGGCGATGGAGGCAACCTTGCCCACGAGCAGGGTGCCCGCGGTGGCGGCGAAGGCGAAGGTGGCGATGAGGACCCAGAAGCGCGGGGTTTTGACCATCTCGCCCGGGGTGAGGTCGCCGAAGGTGCCGGCGTGCGCGCCGCCCTTGGGGACCTCGAAGCCCTCGGGCAGCCAACCGGCCTCGGGGGCCTTCAGGAACAGGGCGGAGGCGGCGATCGTCACAAAGAAGATGACGCCGAGTGCCTTAAGGGCGCCAAAGATGCCAAGGCTCGGGATGAGCAGCGAGGCGAGCACCGGGGACAGCACGGCGGGGCCGGCGGTCGAAGCGGCCAGGGTGATGCCGGAGGCGAGGCCCTTTTTGTCGATGAACCACTTTTGGCCGGTGGTGAGCGCGGGGTTGTAGCCCAGGCCGTTGCCGATGGCGGCGACGAGCGAGAACCACAGGTAGAACTGCCACGGCTCGGTGACGGTGCCGGACATGAACCAGCCCACGCCGTAGCACACGGCGGCAGCGATCACGACGTTGCGCGGGCCGATCTTATCGGAGATGCGGCCGGCGAAGATGCCCGTCACGGCCATGATGGTCTGGAAGACCGGGAAAGCCCAGGTAAGAGCGCTGGACCACTCGGGATAGACGGCGAGCAGGTTCTTGCTCACAACGGAATACAGCGCGATGGAGCTGATGAAGAACATGGTGACGCACGCGGCGGAAAGCACGACGGCGCGACCCTTGTTGGAGTTGGTGGAAGCCATTGGACTCTTTCTAATCGATACGGGGGAGGGGAGGGGCAAACGCCGCTGAGGTGCTTGCCCCGCGCCCCTTTCTACCGGGCTGGTTTACTGGTCAGTCGGCTTTGCGACGCCGGACTCATCGGACCAGAGCTCGACGCCCTTGTTCTTGAGGTAGTTGTCGGCAAAGGCGCGGCGGCCGCCGGGCTTGGCGGTGAGGTCGCCCATCATGTTGGAGAAGCCGCCGTCGACCTTGATGGCGTCGCCGGTGGTAAAGTCTGAGCGCGTGGACGCCAGGAACATGACGGCGTTGGCGATATCGCTGACCTCGCCGATGCGACGCGTGGCGATGAGGCGGCTGCGGCTCTTCTCGACCTCGGGATCGGCGTAAAAGCTTGCCGACATGGGGGTCTTGACGAAGCAGGGCTCGACGCAGTTGGAGCGCACGCCGTAGGGACCCCACTCGGCAGCCAGCATCTTGGACATCATGTTGACGCCCGCCTTGGTGGAGCTGTACACGCCCGAGAACGTTTCGGGGGAGTGACTGGCGACGGTGGAGATGTGAACCAGGCGGCCCTGGCCGGCCTTGATCATCTCGCGACCAAAGCGCTGCGAGGTGATGAAGTAGCCGGTGAGGTTGACGTTGATGACCTCGTTCCAGTCGGAGAGCGGCAGGTCCTCCATGGCTGCGAAGCGCAGAATGCCGGCGGTGTTGACGAGAACGTCGACGCGGCCGAAGTTGGCGATGGTGGCGTCGACGGCGGCCTGAACCTCGGCCTCGTCGGTGGCGTTCATCTTGTAGCCCTCGGCGTGGATGCCAAACTCGGCAGCGAGGTCGGCGGCAGCGGCCTTGACCTTCTCCTCGTCCAGGTCGAGCAGGACGACGTTAGCGCCATTGCGGGCGAACTCGCGGCAAATCTCGACGCCCATGCCGCCGAGCGCTCCAGTCACAGCGCAAACATCGCCCTCGAGCTTAAGCCAATTGCTCATAGGAACTTCCCTTCTTATGCCTCCCGGTGGGTCGCTCCCATTAACCGACCCACGTGGTTTTCGCTGGTTATCGTATGCTTTGCATTTGCGCAGGTGAATTGCATATTTGTTAGAATGGCGTTAACCATAGGTTTACACTGTGCGATGCAGTTTATTCTCAATTGAGCGCATGACCTGCGAAAACAACCTCCTGTGGCACCATGTGGCCACGGACGCGAAAACGGGAGATTGACGTGTACGATCGACGACTTGAGGCCATATCGGCCGCTGCGGAGCTGGGAAGCTTCTCGCGTGCGGCGGCACAATTGCGCGTGTCGACTCCGGCGCTCGTCAAGCAGGTGTCGGGCTTCGAGGCCGAGTTCGGCATCACGCTGTTCGAACGCTCGCACTCGGGCGTCAAAGTGACGCCGGCCGGCGCACTGCTGGTGGACGACGCGCGCTCGATCATGCGGCAGTCCGAGGACGCGCTGCGCCGTGCCCGACGCGCGGCGGGCGATGGCGGTGCCGTGCGCCTGGGCGTGTCGATGATGTGCCCGGGGCGCCAAACGCTGTCGATGTGGTCGGGCATCCACGATCTGGAACCGTCGCTGCGATTTGAGATCGTGCCGGTAAGCGATCTCTACGACGAGCGCGAGACCGTCATGCGCAGCTTGGGCCGCGAGGTCGATGTGGTGCAATCGAGTTTTTCTACCCCACGCTGGGGTGATGCCTGCCAAAAGCTCCGCATTGTCAACGTGCCGTTTTATATCGATCTGCCGCGCACGAGCCCGCTGGCGCGCAAGAATCGCATTACGGTTGCCGACTTGGAGGGTATGCGTCTGCGCGTACTGCGCCACGGCAACGACGCCATGGACAGCCTGCGCATCGATCTTTTGGCCGATGGCGGCGTGGACGTGATCGACGTGGACAGTTTTGACTTTGCGCTCTTTAACGAAGCCGAGGAAAAGGGCGACGCGGTGCTCACCTGCGGCGCATGGTCGGGGGTACACCCGGCCTTTGTGGGCGTGCCGTTCCTGTGCGGGCGAGAGGTGCCGGTCTTTTTGCACTATCCGCTCGAGCCCACCCTCCAAGTACAAAAATTCGTCAACGCCATGGCCCAACTCCTCAAGTAGCCAAAAGAGTCCCGTCCCAAATTAGCTACCCTTTGCTACGGGTTTAGCGGTCCTCGCGTTGCGGCCCGGCTGCCTCGGCTGTCTTTACGCGGTTCTTGTCGATGTACATGGTTTTGTCGGCCTGGGAAAAGAGCTCGCGCATCGTAGGCGGTTCATCAAAATCACTGGAAAGCGCGAAGCCCACCGCATAGCTGATGGGCATGTCGGGGTGAGCCTCGGAATACTCGTTCACGTTCGCACGGACCCGAGCGAGACAGGACTCCACGGCAGCCCGATCGGAATCCCGCAGCACCGCGATAAACTCATCGCCGCCGTCGCGGCCCACAAAGCACGTCTCGGATGCCACACTTCCCAGTTGTTGGGCAAAAGACCGAATGTATTCATCGCCCTTCTCATGACCGAAGTTGTTATTGACCGTATGCAGATTGTTAAGGTCGAAGACGCACACCGCAACGGGCGCCTCCGCGGAGACAGGCTGCTCCTGCCCCAAGACCTCCTCGCACTTGTTCTTGTTGGGCAGTCCTGTGGCTTCGTCGAGATAGACTTTGTTCTGCAGTTCGCGATTGAGCGCGGCAGTTCGCACCGCGCGAACAAGTTCGACCGCAAAGGTCGCCACCAAGCCCATGATGTCGATGATCACCAGGCCCTCGAGATAGTTGAGCGCCGACGCCTTCTCCTGAGAGTAGTCCTCCGCGAGTCGTGTAGCATCGTCACAAATACCAAAGAACTCCTCGCTCATCGCGATGATATCGGTGTTCTCGTAGCCGACTTCACGCACACGGGCAATCTCGGTGCAAAGCTCATCAAAATAATTTGCAAGCTCGGTCATTTTTGCCTGATACTCATCGTCGTCGAGACGGACGAGGTTGAGGTCGTCACTTCCGTAACGCAAACCGTTGATGTATGAATCCACGGCTTTGAGCAGGTCATCTTGAGGCTGGCCCGCGTCCTCGAGCTTAACGATTCGCTGCGTGGTGCCGCGCACCAGGCCGGCGTAGTTGACCACACGCGCCGTGCCCTGGATATCGGAGACGAGCAGCATGACATTGATGAAGAAGAAGATGAGAACTGCCGTGAGCACCATCATGAGCAGGCGCACCGCCTGGCTGGCCTTCTTGGCGACAGAAGTATTCACAAGTTCACTTCCCTAAATGACAAAAGAACAGGTAGCACGCAGTGTGCTGAAATTCATGGGTGGTTAACTCTACCATATGGGCCAGCAGCCTTAAACTGCAGCAGACGCTCGTCCAAATTGGCGTGACGCTTGCCTTGTTGTTCTTGACCTGGCCGCGCTATCGGACATGCTTCTGGTCTTGGATCACCATGGGAAAGCTCATCCCGTTTTGTGCGTACAGAGTGGGATGCGGCTTCCCAAAGGTGCCGTTAGGGGAAACCACATCCCGGTTTATGCCCTTGAAATGGGATGCCGTTTCCCGGAGGGGACCCAGCGGGAAACGGCATCCCATTCTGGGCCCGAAAAGTGGGATACGGTTTCCGGCCGGCATGAAAAAAGCCTCTGCAGCTCGTGTGGCTGCGGAGGCTTTATTCGTTGCGGTGCATTGTGTTTGGGTCGTTGAGATGAGTCGATTTGCCCCGAAAGAGGAGGGCATTGACCTTAGGGCCATGCCCGACGAATGAGCGGCAAATCGGCCATCTCGGCGAGCCGAACTACTCCAGCTCAAACGCTCCGGTATAGAGCTGGTAGTAATACCCGCGCTTGGCGATCAGCTCGTCGTGGTTGCCGCGCTCGATGATGCGGCCGTGATCCAGACAGATGATCGCGTCGGAGTTGCGCACGGTGGACAGGCGGTGCGCGATGACAAACGTCGTGCGGCCTTCCATGAGCTTGTCCATGCCGGCCTGCACGATAGCCTCGGTGCGGGTGTCGATGCTCGATGTGGCCTCGTCCAGAATCATTGCCGGCGGATCGGCGACGGCGGCGCGTGCAATCGAAATCAGCTGACGTTGGCCCTGCGACAGCTGCGCCCCGTTGCCGGTGAGCATGGTGTCGTAGCCGTCGGGCAGGCGGGTGATAAAGTCGTCCGCGCCCGCGAGCTTGGCCGCCGCGATGCACTCCTCGTCGGTGGCATCTAGGTTGCCGTAGCGGATGTTATCCATCACGGTGCCGGTGAACAGGTTTACGTCCTGCAGCACCACGCCCAGCGAGCGGCGCAGGTCTGCCTTGCGAATCTTATTGACGTTGATGCCGTCGTAGCGGATCTTGCCGTCGGCAATGTCATAGAAGCGGTTGATGAGGTTGGTGATGGTCGTCTTGCCCGCACCGGTGGCGCCGACAAACGCGACCTTCTGGCCCGGCTTGGCAAACACGGACACGCCGTGCAGCACCTCGTGGTCGGGCGTGTAGCCAAAGTCCACATTGTCCATGACCAGGTCGCCGCGCAGCGGCACGTACTCGATCTCGCCGGTTGCGCGGTGCGGGTGTTTCCATGCCCACATGCCGGTGTGGTGGTCGGCCTCCTCGAACTCCCAGGTCTCGGGGTTCACCTGCGCGTTGACGAGCGTCACGTAGCCTTCGTCGGCCTCGGGTTTCTCGTCGATGAGTTCAAAGATACGGTCGGCGCCGGCGAGGCCCATGACCACGGCGTTGATCTGCTGCGAGATCTGGCCGATCTGTCCGCAGAACTGCTTGGTCATGTTGAGGAACGGCACCACGACGGCGATGGACAGCGCCATGCCCGAGATGCTCAGGTTGGGCACGCCCAGCGCCAGGAAAATGCCGCCTGTCAGTGCAACCAGCACGTAGAGCAGGTTGCCCAGGTTCATAAGGATGGGCATGAGGATGTTGGCGTACATGTTGGCCTTTTGCGAGACCTCGAAGAGCTTTTCGTTGCGCTCGTCAAAATCGGCCTCGGCTGCAGACTCGTGGCAGAATGCCTTGACGACCTTCTGACCGTTCATGACTTCCTCGATATGGCCCTCGACCACGCCGAGCTCGGTCTGCTGTGCAATAAAGAAGCGCGCGGAGTTGGAGCCGAGCAACTTGGTCATAAAGGTCATAAAGGCGACGCCGGCAATAATGACCAGGCACATCCACACGCTGTAGTACAGCATGATAAAGAACACCGTGACGATGACGATGGTCGTCATGAGCAGGTTGGGCAGCGACTGGCTGATCATCTGGCGCAGCGTGTCGATGTCGTTGGTGTAGTGGCTCATGATGTCGCCGCGCTGGTGCGTGTCGAAGTAGCGAATCGGCAGGTCCTGCATGCGGTTGAACATCTTCTCGCGCAGTTTCTCGAGCGAGCCCTGCGTGACGATGGCCATGGCGCGGTTCCAGAACAGCGAGGACAGGATGCCGACGCCGTAGATGCAGGCGAGGGTGGTCACGAGCTGCAGAATCTTGGGCTGTGCGGCTTCCCAATCGCCCGACTGCCACGATTCGCTAATAATCTGCAGGGCGCTCTGAAGGAAGGTCGCGCCGATGGAGTTGATGATGGCGCAGAGCACCACGCCGACGACGACGAGGGGCAAAAGCACGGGGTAGAAGCCAAAGAGCGTCTTGATGAGGCGCGACATGGTGCCGCCCTTGCGGTTGAGCGCGCGCTCGGCGGTCGTTGCCTTACTCATGTGCCTCGCCTCCTTCCTGGGTCTGAGCCTGCGTTGCGGATGCCTCGGTGTCGGCCTCGACGGCCCCTTCGCCCTCGGCAGACATCTTGTTTTGCGAGGTAAAGGTCTCGCGGTAGATCTCGCTCGTCTTAAGCAGCTCGTCATGGTTGCCGATCTGCGCGATGCGGCCGCCCTCCATGACGATGATGCGGTCTGCATCCTGTACGGAGCTAATGCGCTGGGCGATGATGAGCTTGGTCGTGTTGGGCAGATAGCTTGCCAACCCTGCGCGAATCTTGGCGTCGGTCTTGGTGTCGACGGCGCTGGTGGAGTCGTCCAGGATCAAGATCTTGGGGCGACGCAGCAGGGCACGCGCAATGCACAGGCGCTGCTTCTGACCGCCGGAAACATTGGAGCCGCCCTGCTCGATCCAGGTGTCGTAACCCTTGGGGAAGCCGTCGACAAACTCATCGGCGCAGGCCAGATGTGCCGCCTCGCGGACTTCCTCGTCGGTGGCGTTCGGGTCGCCCCAGCGCAGGTTCTCGGCGATGGTGCCGCTAAACAGCACGTTTTTCTGTAGCACCATGGCCACTTGGTGACGCAGTGCGTCCAGGTCGTAGTCGCGCACGTCCATGCCGCCCACGCGCACGGTGCCTTCGGTGGCGTCGTACAGGCGGGCGATGAGGTTTACGAGCGTGGACTTGGCCGAGCCGGTGCCGCCGATGATGCCGATGGTCTCGCCGCTCTTAATGTGCAGGTCGATATCGTCGAGTGCCTGGCGCTTCGCATGCGCGGAATACTTAAAGCTCACGTGGTCAAAGTCGATGGAGCCGTCGGCAACCTCGAGCACGGGTTCGGCGGGATTGGCGATCGTGGGCTCGGCGGTCAGCACCTCGGTGATGCGGTGCGCCGATTCGTCGGCCATGGTCACCATGACAAAGATCATCGACAACTGCATCAGACTCATGAGGATTTGGAAGCCATAGGTAAAGATCGAGGAGAGCTGGCCCACGTCGAACAGCGTGCCCTGGCTCGTGATGATGAGCTTGGAGCCCAGGTAGATGATGACAACGAACGCGCCGTTGACGCAGATGTTCATCATGGGGTTATTGAAGGCGAGTAGCTTTTCGGCGCGGGTAAAGTCCATCTGGACGTCGCGCGCGGCGGTGGCGAACTTCTCTTTCTCGTAGTCCTGGCGCACATAGCTCTTGACCACGCGCATGCCGGTGACGTTTTCCTCGACGGACTCGTTGAGCGCGTCGTACTTGCGGAACACGCGGGCAAAGATCGGGCGCACCTTATAGATGATAAAGAACAGGCCAAAGCCCAGCAGCGGAATGATGACCAGGTAGACCATGGCGACGCTGCCGCCCATGGCGTAGGCCATGGCAAAGGCAAAGACCAATACCAGCGGCGCGCGCACGGCGATGCGGATGAGCATCATAAAGGCCTGCTGCACGTTGTTGATGTCGGTGGTGAGGCGGGTGACGAGCGAGGAGCTCGAGAACTCATCGATGTTGGCAAAGCTGAACGTCTGGATCTTGTAGAACAGGTCGTGACGCAGGTTCTTGGCGAAGCCGCAGCTCGCATGACTGCAGGTGACGCCGGCAGCGGCACCAAAAGCGAGCGACGTCAGTGCGATGAGCACCAAAAAGCCTGCGGTGGGAAGCATCTGGGCGACGGTGGCACCGTCTTTGATGGCGTCGATCATGTCGGCGGTGATAAACGGGATCATCATTTCGCAGAGCACCTCGCCAAGCACGAGCAATGGCGTGGCAACAGTGACTTTCATATAGTCGCGGATGCTGCCCATGAGGGTTTTAATCATCCAGTTCCTCCCAGGTTACACGGATTTTCTCGAGCATTTCGGCGAGCTGTTCGCGCTCGTCGTGGGTGAGGGCACTAAAGGCCTGCTCTCTAAAGCGAATGCGGGCTGCCTGCTCAACGCGGGCCTTTTCCCATCCCGCATCGGTCAGGCGGATGGTGAGCTGCCGACGGTCTTTGGGATTGCGACTGCGCTCGATAAGACCGCCCAGTTCGAGCTTGGACAGAATCTCGGAAAGGGACCCCGGCTTGAGGTCGAAGTGCATGCCGAGCTCCTGTTGGGACAGCTCGCCGGTCGGCTGCTTGGCGAGTAGGCAGACAATAGGCGCCTTGCCAGATATGCCGCCGCCGTGAAAATGCATGTAATGGCCGCAAAATCCCAGCCCATGGAGGATTCTCTTGGCGAGACGGTCCTCCTTGGACTGGGTCTCGGGCTCGTCTGCCGGCCGTGAGGGGTCGCCGCCGGGTTCATGCGGATAGGCGAGTGGTTCAACACACATATCTAAGCTTCGCTCCTTTCTTTAGTTAGGTAGTGGAATTGTTTTGTGCCTAACTAATTTAGGAGCGTGAGAAATCAATGTCAAGGTACCAAACTTATTAAGTTACGGCGTTTTGCCAAACGCCGTAACCGCTCGACGCTGCAAACGCTCCCTGCGCTACACTTAGTCGCACTGTGGCGCCGCTGCGCCGTGCCCGAACCAAGGGAGACCCTCATGAAGAACACTCAGCTGCTGCTGATCAACGATATGTGCGGCTACGGCAAGGTTGCGCTTTCCGCCATGCTGCCGGTGCTGTCGCACATGGGCTACCGTATCCATAACCTGCCGACGGCACTTGTGTCCGATACGCTCAACTATCCCAAGTTCTACATCCACGACACCACGGAGTACGTGCGCCAAAGCCTCGCTATCTGGGAGGAGCTCGGCTTTGAGTTCGACGCCATCTCGACCGGCTTTATCGTGACCGAGGAAGAGACGCGCATCATTTCGGACTTCTGCCACCGCCGCGCGCAAAAGGGCACTAAGGTTTTCGTCGATCCCATCATGGGCGACAACGGCAAGCTCTACGCCGGCGTGCCCGAGTCCACGATCGGTCTCATGCGCAGCCTGCTCGAGTGCGCCGACTATGCGGTGCCAAACTACACCGAGGCGTGCCTGCTTACCGATGCGCCCATTGCCGAGCAAATCACGCCCGATGAGGGCCGCGCTCTTGTGGATGCCGTGCGTGCCCTGGGCGCCAAGTCGGTGGTCATTACGAGCGCTGTGGTCGACGGTGCGAATGTCGTCATCGGTTACGACCATGTGGCGGGGGAGTACTTCACGATTCCCTTCGACCTGATCCCGGTTTACTTCCCGGGCACGGGCGACACGTTCTCGGCGGTGCTTGTCGGCCGCGTTATGGCTGGTTGGAGCCTGCAGCGCGCGACGAGCGATGCCATGCGCGTGGTAGCCGAGCTTATCGAGCGCAATGCCGACCAGGAAGACAAGTCCGCCGGCCTTCCCATCGAGGCCTGCCTGGATGTGATCGACCGTGAGTAACGCCGGCGAGGGCGGCATCAGGCCTGCGGGCGAGAGCAAGCCGCTCGGCGCGTCGCGTGGCAAGCGTCCGCGTATCCGCGTGAGCTGCGTGGACCAGCTGGGTACGTGCCGTTGTCATCACGGGCACAAGCCGGGTGATGTCTTCGACTTCGACCGAGACCGCGGCAAGATGTGCGCCATGGCCTGCCATGTGGGCTTTCCCTATATCGATATCCTGCGCTATGGCGGAACCGTGCCTGGAAACGAGCCCGGCACGGCAAAGTTCTGCTGCCCCGAAGTCGATACACTGAACGTCTGGCTTGCCGAGATCGTTGACGAGTAGTCGAGCGCAATGTGGCAAAGGGACAGTCCCTTTGCCACATTCGCCGGTGGTGCCCCTTCTTTTGCTTATAATCTCAAATCTCTGCATTTCATCCGATTTTAGGTTCTAAAAATCCTACATTTCATCGATAATCAAGCGCATAAAACTTTGCATTTCATTTGATGACACTGAGGGGAGAGCCTATGCTGCGCAGGAAAATAGCGGCAGAGCTGGAGCGTTGGCTGAAGTCTGCCGAGCAAAAGGCCTTATTCGTTACGGGTTCTCGCCAGATCGGCAAAAGCTATTCGATTCGCGCGTTTGGCAAAGCCAACCACGCAACCTACATCGAACTCAACCTCATGGAAAATCGCCAGGCAAAAGATGCTCTTCTCGAGGCGCGAGATGCCGATGATTTCATCAGCAGGGTGACGCTTCTTTCGGGAAAGTCGATTGCACCAGGCAAAACGCTCGTGTTTATCGATGAGGTCCAAGAGGCCCCCGACATCATGACGATGGCAAAGTTCCTTGTTGAGGACGGGAGGTGCCGCTGGGCGTTTTCGGGGTCAATGCTTGGGGCCCAGTTCAAGGGCGTCAGGTCCTATCCCGTGGGGTATGTCCACGAGCTTAGGATGTTCCCGCTCGATTTTGAGGAGTTTTGCTGGGCAACCGGGGTGAGCGAGGGGGCTCGCCAAACGATACGCGATGCGTGTATCAGCGAGAGGCCCATTCCTGATTACATTCATGACGCGATGATGGCAAACTTCAGGACCTATACCGTTGTCGGCGGAATGCCGGAGGTCGTGCAGCGTTTCCTTGACACGCAGGGCGACCTTGCCTCTGTTCGTCAGCTACAGTCAGAGCTCAACGAACAGTACCGGCGGGATATCTCCAAGTATGCAAGCGGGCGAGCCCTGCAGGTGCAGAGCATCTACGATCAGCTCCCTATTATGCTCGAGGGCGAAAACAAGCGCTTCGTGCTCAATTCCATTGACCCCAAGGCGCATTATGAGAAGTACCAGCGAGATTTTGTCTGGCTTGTCGATGCCGGCGTTGCTCTCAAAGCCGATATCGTAACCGAGCCAAAGTCGCCCCTGCTCAAGACGGCACGGCCATCGCAGTTCAAGCTATACCAATCGGATACGGGCATGTTGATGGCGCACTACCCCGTTGGAGTCGCCCAAGCGGCGTATCTTGATAGCAAGGAGCCCAATCTGGGCGGCATTTACGAAAACGTGGTGGCCCAGCAGCTGGCTGCCCAAAATCGCCAGCTTTACTACTATCAGACAAAAAAGCGCGGTGAAGTGGACTTTGTGGTCGATGGACCGGATGGGACGGCTGTTCCGATCGAGGTTAAATCGGGCTCCTATTACCACGCGCACGCTGCGCTCGGTCATGTGCTTGATACGGCTGAATATGGCGTAAGGCTCGGGATTGTTTTCTCGAGAGGCAACGTTGAGCGCAACGGAGCGGTTCTCTATTTGCCGCTATATGCGACTTGGGCCCTTACGGATGTTTTGGGCGACTCCTGTGCCGAGGGGATAAAGCTGGAGGTCAAGCCGGTCTAGGGCCAGTCCCGGATGTGACAAAGGGACAGTCCCTTTGTCACATTCATGAGCGTGGATTTTCTCCCGTTTAGGGCGCACTTGAACGCTCAAGGCGGGAGAAAATCCACGCTCATTTTTCATGTGGGAGATTATCCACGCTCGTTTCGCGCCGAAGGCGTGGCCCGCGGCCTCGCTTGCCTACAGCTGCTCGAGCATAGCGGTGCAACCGGCGAGTACATCGCGGTAGGTGGCGTCGAAATTGCCGGTGTACCAGGGGTCGGCCACATCGCCGGGGCGATCGGTCCAATCGAGCAGGCGCGAGATCTTGCCATCGGGGTCCTTCCCAAAAATTCGGTACAGGCCGCGGGCGTTCTCGTCGTCCATATAGACAATGTGGTCCCAGTCGCCATACTCCGCGCGACGCACCTGACGTGCACGATGTGCGACGACGGGAATCCCGACCTCGCGTAGCTTGGCAACGGTACCGTGATGTGGCGGGTTGCCGATCTCCTCGGTCGAGGTCGCGGCGGAATCAATGACAAACTCGCCCGCGCGCCCGGCGCGGTGCACCAGCTCGGTAAACACCGACTCAGCCATCGTCGAGCGGCAGATATTTCCATAGCAGATAAAAAGAATGCGTTGCATGAGCGGCTTCCTTTCTAGGCGGTCGCGCAGGGCTTACAGACTGCTCTTGAGGCAGTTTGCTCCAATAAAGCCCGCTGCGTACAAGGGGAGGTGGCGCAGCTCGCGCCCGTCATCGGTTTCGCTGCGGGAAAAATTGTTCTCGGACAAAATGTAGGCATATGGCGATCGGGCTTTGTCCATAAACGACCCGAGGGTTCTCGCGCGCACGTTACGTGCGGACTTTACTTCGACGGGCACAATTTCCATACGGTCGGTCTGAAGTAAAAAATCGAGCTCGCCGGTCGTCTTCCAAGACGACGGCGGCACCCAGTAATACGTCTGCAAGCTATTGCCCGAAAATGCTTGCATGACCGAGTTTTCCGCCAGGGCGCCTCGGAAGTCGGAAGATAGCGCTATGGCGGAATCCTCTTTGAGGTCGAGCCAGAGCCGCGGGTTGATGCCGAGTTTGTAGAACATGAGGCCGGTATCGAGAAGATAGACCTTAAAGAAACTTCCATCTTCGTCGTCGAAGGGAACGAGGGGAGGCTCGATGCCTTCGGTCAGGTTGTTGACCGATATGATGCCGGCGCCTTCGAGCCAGTCGAGCGGCTCGATAAGCTTGGCGCGACGGCCTCCGCGTTCGACCTCGGAGTACTTGAATTTTTTTGTGGACGATCTCAGCAGCTGGGACGGAATGGAGCGCCAGACCTTGCGCGCCGCCACGCCGCTGATCCCGTTTTCGGGGTCGGTCATATCGGCGGTATAGGTCTCGTCGATTTCGCGCTGCTCGACGCGCGCATCCTCGATGGATAACGTCTTGCGATATGCGTTGACGGCGGCGGGCATGCCGCCCACGATCTGGTATCGATGAAACAGGCTGAGCGCGGCTTGGTGCGCGGCGTAGGTCTCGAGCGTGTCGGCGTGGGTACGAATGGCATTGGCCATCTGCTCCTCGTCGAGCGCCCAGAGAAACTCCTCGAACGACATAGGATGCATGGTCTCTTGACGAACGCCGCTGGGAAAAGGCAACTTGCGCTTGCGCGTGGCGACGCCGAGCTGACTGCCGGTCGCGCATATGCGCCAGCCCGAACCCGAAAAAAAGCGAAGCGAGTTGAGCGCCCGTTCGCAGAGCTGCACCTCGTCAAACAGGATGAAGGCGGTTTCTTTGCGAATGGGGGTGCGTTTATAGTCTGAGATTCGCGCCACGATGGCGTCAACGTCGTCGGTGGGACAGTCGAACAGCGGAGCGATCAGCTCAAGATCGGTCTGAAAGTCGAGTTTGACAAACGCATCGCCGGCGATTCGTCTGCCGATTTCCTCGGCAACGTACGTTTTGCCTATGCGTCGCGCACCACGGATGAGGAGGGGGCGCGACGCGTCCTTTGTCGCCCATGATTCGATAACGGATTCGATTGATCTGCGCATGGGGCCGCCTTTCCAATTTCGTGTACTTCAGATACATAGTTTAGTACGATTTCATGTACTTGGAATACACGAAATAGTGGAAAAGTGTGTATCTGAAGTACACGAAATTGCACTGCTGGAGCTTGCAGGCGGATAAACACTACTCGTATGGGACGGTTTTCACCGGTTGCTCGCCACCTTGGGCTATGTTCGCCCCTATGCCTGCATCCGGGGCTGTGCTGATTGACGACGGCGCTCCCAGCGAGCCAACTTAATCGTCACCAGCGTGAGCGCCCAGGCCACAAGCGAGAACACGGCACCGACCGCGCCAACGTAGGCAATGCCAGCTCCGCTTACCACGGCGCCGCCCACCGCGGTGCCAAACGAAATGCCGACATTAAACGCCATGGGTTCTACCGAGCTCGCGAGCACCATCGATTTGGGATGGCGGCTGCGAGCCACGTCCATAAAGTGCGTGATGCACGACACCGAGAACAGGTACATGAGCATCGCCAGGCTAAAGACAAAGACCAGCGCGAGCGGCATGGCGGCGCCCACGGCAAACAGCCCGAGCAGTGCCGCCGCCTGCAGCACAAACGTAACCAGCAGCGCCTTCATGCCAAAACGCGCATCGATCCATCCGCCCAGGATGTTCGAGATCAGGCAGAACACGCCATAGGCCATAAGTGTGGTGCTCGCCTGAACGGTATCCATGCCCAGCACCTGCTCCAGATAAGGCGTCACGTAGCCGTAGAATACGTAGACCGAGCCCACGCCAAACAAGAAGATGAGCATGCCGGTGATGATACTCGGCTCGCGTAGTAGCCCCGCCTGCTCGCGGAAGGTGGCGGGCTCATCGGTCTGCCCGGCGCGAGGCATAAACGCCACGAGCGCGCTACAGATCAAAACGGCAAAGGTCAGCGTGCCGTACATGGCCACGTGCCAATCGAGTGTGTCGGCCACAAACTTGCCAATCGAGGTCACAAAGACCATCGCCACGGAAAACGCGCCGTACACGACCGAGATGGCAAGTGAGGTTTGCTGCGGGGATAGCAGCTCAGGGATGTACGTCACGCCCACGGCGAGCAGCGCACCCGAGACAGAGCCCAGGACAATGCGTGAGATAAACAGCACCTGGAAGTTGGGAGCCAACGCCATGACCAGGTTGCCGAGCACAAAGACGACGCTATAGCACACGAGCAGCTGGTAGCGGCGGAATCGCCCCGTGCTGAGCGCGAGCACCGGCGTCGCGATAGCGTAGACGAGCGCAAACACGCTGATGAGCTGGCCCGCAGTGGCAAGTGATATGCCGAGTTCCGTTGCCAAGTCGCTTTCGATGCCGATGACCACGAACTCGGAGCAGCCGAGCGAGAATCCCAACAGCACGAGCAGCGCCAGGCAGAGCTTGGTGCGCGCGGGGGAGAGCGCGGCGGCGGTTGGCTTACTTTTAGGCGTGGTTGCGGCGGTCAAGGTTGTCACTCCAATGTCGCATGAATAAGCGGGATTCAATCCCTGCAACTCTAACAGAATGTGAAAAGGGACAGTCCCTGTGTCACATTGCGCTGCCGGCCAGTCGCCCAAACCGTCACAACATTCGTTGAAAAACTTAAAAACGAGGAAAAGCGTCGAATGTTGTGATGGTTTTCCTATCTGTGCCGGCGAGCCGCCGTGCCGTCTGGGGGTATAAGGCTAGCGAGTGTTTATTTGCGAGGCCAAGGGGGCGCCCCGTATGGATATCGATAATTTTGAATGGTGGTATAGCGAGGGCGAGGCTCCGGACGAGGAGTGGGACGAGCCCGCGTCGCGTGACGTGTCGAGCGACGAGGACGAGACCGGCAACGATGCCGCTGTCGAGCCTGATGCCGCCTCCGATGCCGCCGAGCCCCTGACCTTTGAGCAGGCTTGGGCCCAAGCCGAGGCCGATGAGGCTAAGGCCGATGCCACGGCCACACTCGGTGAGCCGGCGGACATGTCCATCTCGCCGGCAAAGATCCCGCAGCCGCGTCACACCATCGACCCCGACAGCACGGCATCCTTCAGCATTCTCGACGTGCCCGCGCAAGGCGCCCAGGCGCCTGCGCCCACACATCGCCCCGACCTGGCTCGTGAGGAAGACGCGGGCCGCCGTTCTCCGCTCGGCCCCATCCTCATCGCCTTCATGGCCGGCGTTATCGCCTGCTCGGCAATCGGTAGCGTTTGGAACCATGTCGAGCAGCAGCGTCAAGACGCCGCCAAGGTCGAGATGTCTGTCGAGCAATCGCTCAGCCGCACGCGCTCGGTGCATGTGTCGGTCGAGGTCAAGGACGGTGCGACATGGGACACCGCCCGCGGCGATAGTCAGATGCTCATCCACATCGTGGGCCGCACGCTCAGGGGGCAGGCGATTGACGAGTATCAATATGTCAACTCCGCTGGCGACGGCATCGAACTCAAGCCCGGCGACTACGAGCTCACGGTCGACGAGCCGCCCGTCGCCACCGATGGCACGCGCTTCCGCGCCTCAAAGCGCATGGCCCCCGTGAGCTTTAACTCACAGGCGCCCGATACGGTCGACACCACACCGCAGGGCGGGTTCGACCTTTACGCAATCGCTCAATAACTGCGCCTGCCGCCTCTCCGTGCCGCCAAGAGTGGCACAATAGCCCTCAACACTGTTGTTTACTTTTGGAGGAAGTAGCATGTCTACCGTCACTACCATCAAGCGCGGCAGCCTCACCGCGGCCATCGATTCCATGGGCGCCCAGCTCACGAGCCTTGCCCTCAACGGCAACGAGTATCTGTGGCAGGGCGACCCCGCCTTTTGGGGCAAGCATGCGCCCATCCTGTTCCCCATTGTGGGCTCGCTGCGCAACAACACGGCGACGTCTGCGGCTGGCACCTGCGAGATGCCGCGCCACGGCCTCGCGCGCATCGTCGAGCACAAGCTGGTCGAGGTTTCGGAGGACGGCTCCTCGGTAACGTACGAGATCACCGACACGCTCGAGTCGCTCAAGGCCTTTCCGTTCCACTTTAAGCTCAACATGACCTATGCCCTGACTGGTGACGCCACACTTACCCAGACCTTTGCCGTCACCAATACCGGCGACGTGGACCTGCCGTTCTCGGTGGGCGGCCACCCCGCATTTAACGTACCTGCTCCCGGTGCCGAGGACGAGGCGTTCGAGGATTACGAGCTGGCATTTACCGAGGCTTGGACCAACGAGGCCCCCATCATCACGCCCGATGGCCTCATGACGTTCGAGGGTAGCTACAAGGCTCCCGATAACTCGGACGTGCTGCCCATCACGCACCGCAGCTTCGATAACGACGCCATCATGTTCACCGATACCCCGGGCTCCACGCTCACGCTGCGCGGCCGCAAGTCGGGCCACGGCGTCAAGATCGACTTTGAGGGCTTTAAGTACATCGGCGTGTGGTCTGCCGCCAACGACGCCCCGTTTGTGGCGCTCGAGCCTTGGACCGGTCACACCACCATGTCCACCGAGGACGACGTCTTTGAGCACAAGGTCAACACCATCACCTTGGCCCCCGGCGCTACCGATAAACGCAGCTTTAGCGTCACCTTGCTCTAGAGGTTCCGCCGCTCGGTCGATGCTGCGTGCCGTCCAGAGCGATAATTTGTCATTCAAAAGGCAAGGCATAGACCTTCTGGTCATGCCTTGTCTTTTTCATGCCACTTGTTCGCTCTGGACGTCGCTCGCCGGCATTGCCAAAACATCGACGTCCCCAATGACTACCATGTGTCTATTAATTTTTCGAGCTTGTGCTGCGCTGCTGGTTGCTGGCGTATATCCTGTTAAGTCGTCAGCATACGATTCAACAGGGAAGGCAGATTATGCATTCTCCCCATCAACGCGACGCGCATCCACAGCCGGTATGCAGCCGTCGCATCTTTTTGGGTAGCGCTCTCGCTGCGAGCGCTACTGTCGTCGCCGGCGCACTTGCCGGTTGCCAGCGCCCCTCCACGCTGGAAGTAGTTCAGCCCACGACGGGTGGCGGTCGCGACGACCTGTCCGATTCCGTTATCGGCAAGGATAAGATCCGCATTGGCATGGAGGCCGCCTACGCCCCGTACAACTGGCAGGTTTCCGAGGCCAGCGAGTTCACCATCCCCATCGATAACGTGCAGGGCGCCTATGCCGACGGCTACGACGTGCAGATCGCCAAGGTCGTCTGCAAGGCCCTCGGCGGCGAGCCCGTCGCCGTCAAGCAGAGCTTCTCGGGCCTTATCGATTCGCTCAACAACGGCCAGATCGACCTCATCATTGCCGGCATGAGCGCCACGCCCGAGCGCGAGGAGTCCGTCGGCTTTTCCGATCCGTACTTCATTGGCTACTTTGGCCTGTTCGTAAAAGAGGGCTCGCCCTACCAAAATGCGACCAAGCTCAGCGACTTTAGCGGCGCTACGGTCCTCGGCCAAAAGGACACCATGCTCGATACCGTCATCGACGAAATCCCGGGCGTTGTGCACAAAAACCCGGTCGATTCGGTTCCCACGGTATTTTCGAACCTGCTGCAGGGCACGTGCGATGCCGTGACCTACAACACCGAGAACGAGAAGGGCTATATGGCCCAAAACCCGGGCATCGTGCCGATTCAATTTGCCGAGGGCGAGGGCTTTAAGCAGGAGGTCACGGCAAACGTCGGCTGCCGCAAGGGCTCGGACAAGCTGCTTAAGCTCATCGATAAGACGCTCAAGGGTATCAGCCAGGAGGAGCGCGACCAGATGTGGGACGCGTGCCTCGATCGTCAGCCGGCATAGGGAGGCAGCATGAAAACCATCAATCGTCTGGCCTCCTTTATCAAGGCCGACCATCGCTATGTATATCTGGGCACGAGCGTTATCGCGGCGCTCGGTCTGGCGTTTAGCCAGCGCAACCCCACGCCGTTGAGCTTCTTGGCGCCTACGGGCGTCTTCCAGGATTGCCTCTGGGCAATCCTTTGGGCCTGGCTCGTCGCGTCGGCGGCAGCGCTCATCACCAAGCTCATGCACTGGAACGACTATCGCGAGAAATCTCCGTTTGCTTCCGACCGCTTCCGTCACGGCGCGCGCCTGGGCAGCTATGTCGTCGTTGCCATTGCGGCGATCTTCTTTATCGACCGCTGCGTCATGTCGTTTATCGACCTGGTGCAGGTGAGCATTGTCTCGGATTCCAACCCCAGCGACTTTTTGTCGAGCCTGGTCTACATGACCTACAAGAGCGGCGACTTCTTCATTCGCGGTATCGAGATCACCATCGCGCTTGCCACCTTCGGCACCGTCATCGCATTCTTCCTGGCGCTGCTCTTCGTGTTCCTGCGCATTCAGACCTTCGATCGCGTGGACAACGACCTGGTGCGCTTCTTTAAGAGTATCGGCCGCGGCTTTGCGACCGTCTACTCCACCATCGTACGCGGCACGCCCATGATGGTGCAGGGCCTGCTCATCTACTACGCGGGCTTTACCGTTCTGCGCGGCATGGGCTTCGAGACGGCGCAGGCCAACCAGATCTGGAGCACCTTTACCGCGGGTCTCGTCACCATTTCGCTCAACTCCACCGCCTATATGATGGAGGTCCTGCGCGGCGGCATCGAGTCCATCGACCCCGGCCAGGCTGAGGCGGCGCGCTCGCTTGGTCTGTCGCAATGGCAGGCCATGCGCAAGGTCGTGTTCCCGCAGGGCATTAAAAACGCGATCCCCGCGCTCACCAACGAACTCATCATCAACATCAAGGACTCGTCAGTGCTTTCGGTCATCGGCGTGTTCGACCTCATGTACGCCACCACCACCGTCGCCGGCGTGTACTACCGCCAGATGGAGGTCTACTGCGTGGCGCTCGTGGTCTACCTGATCCTGACGCTCGTGGCGAGCCGCCTGCTCGAGGCCTTTGGCAAAAAGCTCGGCGCCGAGGCTCCGGCCACGCTGCCCAGCTCCAACTAGGCGCAAGACGAGGAGATTCATCATGGCAGATACCGCCACTACCGGCGTTGCGGCCGCGCAAACCAAAGAGCCGCTTATCCGCGTTGAGGGCCTGCGCAAGAGCTTTGGCTCGCTCGAGGTGCTCAAGGGCATCGACCTGGCCGTTAGCCCCGGCGAGGTCGTCACCATCATCGGCGCCTCGGGCTCGGGTAAGTCGACACTGCTGCGTTGCCTCAACCTGCTCGAGACTCCGGACACGGGCCACATCTGGTTTCACGGTCAGGATCTCACGGCCGAGCGCTGCAACATCAACAAGCTGCGCGAGGACATCGGCATGGTGTTCCAGGGCTTCAACCTGTTCAACAACATGGATGTGCTCGACAACTGCACGCTCGCGCCCGTTACGCTCAAAAAGATGAGCAAAGATCAGGCCGAGCAGGTCGCGATGGAGCATCTGGCGAGCGTGGGACTCGAAAAATTCGCCCATGCCGCGGTCGGTCGCCTGTCCGGTGGCCAAAAGCAGCGCGTTGCCATCGCCCGCGCCCTGTGCATGAGCCCGCAGATCATGCTGTTTGACGAGCCTACCTCCGCGCTCGATCCCGAGATCGTGGGCGAGGTGCTCGACGTTATGCGCAAGCTCGCCGCCGACGGCATGACCATGGTCGTCGTTACCCACGAGATGGCCTTCGCACGCACCGTGTCCGACCGCGTGGTCTTTATGGACCAGGGCGTGGTGCTCGAGGACGCCGCGCCGGCTGAGCTCTTTGGCAATCCTAAGCACCAGCGCACCCGCGAGTTCCTCTCGCGTTATCTCAACGACAAATAATGCAAGCGAGCGTGGCAAAGGGACCGCCTCTTTGCCACGCTGTTTTTGGAGGAAGGCATGGCCGAGGTTTGGCGTTTCTTTGCGCACGAGGATGATTTTGCCGATATCGACGAGGTCGGCGCATGCGAGCGCCTGGGCCGCGTGCTGTCGTTTCCGACGATTTCGAGCATGGATGCCCAGACGGTGGACTGGCAGGCGTTTGCCGACCTGCGCGCCTATATGCAGCAGGCCTGGCCGCGCGTGTTTGCGACGGGCGAGGTCGAGCTCATCGACCATTCGCTGCTCGTGACGCTTGCCGGCGCCGACCCCGCCCTCAAGCCGGTCATGCTCATGGGCCACATGGACGTGGTTCCCGTGGTGCCGGGCACCGAGACGGACTGGACGCACGATCCCTTTAGCGGGCACGTGGACGACACCTATATTTGGGGTCGCGGCGCCATCGATATGAAAGACCAGGTTGCGGGCATCCTGGAGGCCGTTGAGTATGCGCTGGCGCACGGCTGGCAACACGAGCGAACCCTGCTGCTGGCTTTTGGCCAGGATGAGGAGACCACGCAGTGCGGCGCGGGTGCCATTGGCCGCGCGCTCGAGGAGCGTGGCGTTGAGCTTGAGTACCTGATCGACGAGGGCGACTATCGTATCGTTGCGGCTGCCGAGTACAGCGCGGGTGAGGGTTGGCTTATGCATGCCGATCTTGCCGAGAAGGGATATGCCGATATCGTGCTCAGGACGAAGAGCGAAGGCGGGCATTCTTCCAACCCTTACGGCGGCACGTCGCTCGAAGTGCTCAGCCGCGCTATTGCCGCGATTTGCGATATCGAGTGGCCGGCGCGTGTGACCGATCTGCTTGCCGCGCAGCTCATCGAGCTGGGGCTTTATGCCGCAGACGAGATTGCTGCCAGCAAGGATGCCATCGTGCGCGACTGCCTCGCCAGCAAAAAGCTGTACCCGCTTGTGACCACCACCTGCGCGCCCACGCAAATCGAAGGCGGCAGTACCGGTGCCAACGTAATGCCGCAGGATATGTGGGCAAATCTCAACTTCCGCATGCTCGAGGGTACGAGCGTGGCCGATGTCGTGGCCTGCTGCCGCGAGGCCGTTGCCGCCGCTGGGCTCGCTGACCGAGTCGAGGTCGAGCTGGGCCCCGGCAGCTCCGAGCCCTCGCCGTCCCCGCGCGTGGGCGGTCCGGGGCTCGAGGCCGTCCGCGCCATCGCCGCCCGCTATTTCCGTGATCCCAAGGGGACGGAGGAAAACGGATCGTCTGCGGTGGGCCAAGAGCCGATGAGCATTGTGCCCTCGACCGTGATTGGTGCAACCGATGCCGCCAACTACCAGCGCATTTGTCACGAGTGCATCCGCTTCTCCGCCTTTGTGGTCGACGATGACGAATGTGACCGCGGTGTCCACGGCACCAACGAGCGCATCACCCGTCGCGCCTACCTCCAAGGCATCCGCTTCCTCATCGCCCTGCTCCACACGCTCTAGAATGTGACAAAGGGACTGAGCCGATTTCATCGGTAATGAGACAAAAACTGTCATAGAAAAAGACTAAGATATCTTAAGAGACATATGCTGGGGTTGGTATTCCTTGAACGACTGCGGGCATGTGCCAGACTGCCTCGGCCCCCCGGGGAGTGCCCGGGCAGGTCGCCGTGTGACTGGGGAGGAAATTATGCAGGAGCTCAGAGAGATGACGTCTCGACTCGTGAATATTGCTACCGGGGGGGTGTCTAAGCAGGGAACTTCCTGGTGAACATCGGCCGCGCGAGCGGTGGTCCGTCATGTCTTATGGCCGCCGTCGTGGGCTGCGCCCGGTTTCGCCATATGCGATTGTTCTGGCCCTCGCCGTCGCGCTGACGGCGAGTTTCTTCCTGCCGCTTCGTGCCGAGGCGGCGATCTCCGACCACACGGTTCCGACGACCTCGCCCTCGGGGACGACGATCAACCTGTTTGATTACTGGGTGAATCCCGATGACCATCTGTCGGTTTCCGGCAGCGGCGGCGTCAACGCAGGCCACAAGTTCCAGTTTAACGACGGCAAGGGTGATGGGCCGCTCAACCAATGGACGGGCGGCACGAGCCCGCGGCCCGGCATCGTCAACAACACGCTTTCAGACGGCTACCCGAAGCTTTCCGAAGCCTTGGGCGACGAGTCCCTCCGCTACCTGTTCGATTCCTCTGCCCAGACCGGCAAGACGTCCCATTTTGGCGTGACGGGCCTCCTCAAGGTTCAGGGCGGCTACTACGTCTATGACAGCTCCGAAAACTACGCAGCCTACAACGCTGACAAGAATGCCTTCGACATCTATGGCACCTGGGGCATTGACAAAGTGGGCGATTCGTCCCACCAGGGTCAGTTCTTCCCGTTCGACGCGGCAGACAAGGTGTTCAAAGAGGAAAACGGCCAGCTCGTCCAAACCGGCATCAAGGCAGACAACACCGGTGATTCGCGCTACAACGGCGGCAAACCCGTCAACCACCACTTCGGTCTCTCAATGTCCACGCGATTCGTGCAGCCCAAGGGCGGCCTGACGAACAATAATAATGACATGACCTTCGAGTTCGCCGGCGATGATGACGTCTGGGTGTTCATCGATGATGTCCTCGTGGGTGATATCGGCGGTATTCACAACCGCGCGAGTCTGAGCATCAACTTTCATACGGGCGACATTAAGGTAAACGACAATTACAACGGCACGCTGAAGAGCAAGTACCAGGAGGCGGGCAAAGCCGGCGACACGAGCTGGGAAGGCAACACCTTCGCCGACGACACCAACCACACCCTCAAGTTCTTCTACCTGGAGCGCGGCGCCACCGACTCCAACATGGAGCTCAAGTTCAACCTCGTGACGGTGCCCGAGTCCGACATCATAAAGTTCGACCAGGACGGCAAGTTCGTACAGAGCGCCGAGTTCGCGCTGTACAAAACAGACGAGAACTTTACAGATACGACCAATGACAAGAACGCGCTCCTCGGCTCCGGCACCACGGACGAGGCCGGCCACCTAACGCTCACGAACGACGATGACAACGGCGTCATCAACTTCGACGATCTCTACAACAAGAATCACGGTAACAAGTACTACCTCCTGAAGGAGACGCGCGTGCCGGAGGGATACCGCTCGAGTCTCACGGCGACAGGTGGCAGCATGCAGCTCGAGTACGTGCCCGCGAGCGCTGAGAACGGCGCGGGCGGCGTCATCATCAACCGCGGCGGTATGGATGCGGACAGCGTCGTGTGGAAGACTGGTGCGTTTGTCGGCGCGAAGGAGACCATCACCGCACCGGTGAACGTGTACAAGGCGAATGATGACCTGACGAAGTCCGACGAGACCGTCAACCTGAAGTCTGGCATACTGTTCGCTGTGGTGCTCAAGCGCGATAAAAGCGCAAACGCAGATATCAAAAATCAGAACAATTGGTACGCCGTGTCGGGCGACCCATCGACGGGAATGGGGTACACCCTCGCCGAGAAGCCGAGCAAGGCCGGCGCTATCGAGGCGGCGAAGAAGGACCTGCACGCCTTCACGCTCAACACGAGCGGCCAGTACCAGGTAGAGATTCAAAATCTGCCCGGTGACATCTCCAAGTACTACTACCTGCTGAGCGGTGATGCCCGCAAGGATGCCGAGTACATGGTGGCCATCTACCACACAACGGAGAGCTCCATCGCCAACGCGAAGCCCGAGAACACCGTCCACGTGTACAGCGATGGCATCGCAGACGGCACGAACTTCAAGCGGCAGTTCGCCACGCGCCTGCTCGTCACGAACATCCAGAACCGCCTGTTCGTGCAGAAGACCGATACCGAGGGTAAGCCCGTTGACGGGGCGAAGTTCGCCCTGTACACCTCCAGACAGGTGACAACAGACGCGAACGGCAAGGTCGTGCTCAAGGGCGAGCAGACCCCCTACGACACCCTGACGACGGGGTCGGTCGGCAACCCGGTCCCGCTCGAAGGTGCGGGCATATTCCCGAATACAAGCGCCGGTAACAGGCCGCTCGTGAATGGAACTTACTTCCTAAAGGAGGTCTCGGCTCCCAAGGGCTTCCTGCTTAACGACACGCTCACCAAGGTGATTGTGGACGATTACGGCGTCCATGCCGATGCTGGTACGGACGATGACGGCGTTTCGACGTTCGTGGGCCCGGGCGCGCTCATGAAGAGTCTGGACCAGTTTGGCGCAGAGGGCGACATCGATAACACGCTCACGTGGATCAAGGGTACGCGGCAGACCTCGAATGGCGAGACCAATGTTAACGACAACCTGACGTGGACCGATGTCGAACCCGTGGGTGCAGACGACACAGTGCACCTCAAGTACGGCGCTAACGGACGCATGTACCAGTATGGGCCCACCGAGGAGGGCAAACCCTACCGCCTGGAGACCGAGACGGGCTGGATACGTATGGGTATCACCCAGGACGTGTCTGGTGACACTAATGCGAAGGGCGCCCGCGCCGATCTGGACGACATGAACCTGAATGCCCTGTTTACGGGCGCCACCTGTGTGCGCGTAGCGAACAAGCGCGAGGCGAGCCTCGAGGTGACGAAGAAGGTCGTGGTGCCAGCGGGCCTGACGGGAAAACCGGACGCGGGGTTCACCTTCAAGTTCACCGTGCCCACGACGGCGGGGAAGACGTACAAGGCCGCGGTGTTTGAGAACGCGGGGACCGCAAGCGAGAAGCAGGTCGGCAAAATATTCGACCTCGAGAACGGCCGCGAGCAGACCATCACGGACGGCCAGACGATCCGCGTGTACGGTCTCGCCGAGGGTGACCAGTACGCGGTGCAGGAGCTGACCGGCGCAGACAAGATGCCCGCGGGCTATAAGCTGACCGGCCGCAAGCAGGGTGACAAGAATCTGACTGAAGAAGGCGATAGCATCTCGGGCAGGATTGCCCCGCAGAATTCCGACGGCACGGTGGCCAAAGACAACAAGCTGGTGTTCACCAACAGCTACAGCGTGAAGTCTTCGGTGACGCTCACAGGCATCAAGGCGAAGAAGAAGTTCACCGGCCGTGAGTGGACTAGCGCCGACAGCTTCGAGCTTTGCCTGCGCGCCGCCGATGGAACGCCGATGCCTGATGGTGCCACGGCAGCGCCCGTGGCCGGCATGAAGCAAGTCGAGAAGACCGTTACGAGCGCCGAAGAATTTAGCTTCGGAGAGATTGAGTATGAGAAGCCTGGCAAGTACACCTACTACATTGCCGAGACTACGCCCGCCAAGAGCGATCCCAGTTGGCTGGGCGGTGTCAGCTACTCCAGCGCCGAATACAAAGTGACCGTAACGGTGAAGGATGACGGCAAGGGAAATCTGACCGAGCCAGTCGTCAAAATGGAGCAGATCTATAAGGATGATGGCACCGCCACATCTCAGGTGATCGACGATCAGATTGCGGTGATCACGAACACGTACCACCCGAAGGAGACCTCGGTAACGCTCAAGGCGACGAAGCGCTTCACGGGCGGTGAGCTCGCGGGGAGTGACTTCACGTTCCAGCTGCTCGACAAGGACGGCAGCGTGGTCCAGACTGTCCAAAACGAGAAGGACGGCAAGGTCGCCTTTGCAGCCATCGACTACGCTACGCCGGGCGACCACGACTACACCATCAAGGAGGTGAAGGGCGCCGACTCGACCGTCGTCTACGACGCGAAGGGCGTGAAGGTCCACGTCAAGGTCACCGACGAAAAGGGCGAGCTGAAGGCGACCGTCACCTACGACGGTGAGAAGGCCGTGCCGACCTTCACCAACACGAAGCCGACGGCGGACGTCACCGTTGAGGCCACGAAAGTTCTCGCGGGCAAGGACCTGACGGCCGATGCGTTCACCTTCGGCTTGTACGACCAGGACGGCAATGAGGACGCTCGCGGCACCAACGATAAGAATGGCAAGGTCAAGCTGACCGTCAAGGGCCTGAACCTGGGCGAGTACGACTACACGCTCAAGGAGGAGAAGGCCGGCCAGTCCGTCGACGGCGTGGCCTACGACGCCAAGGAAGTCAAGGTCCACGTCAAGGTAGAGCAGAACCAGGACGACAACAACAAGACGAAGGTGACCGTCACCTATGACGGTACCGCTACGGCTCCCACCTTCAACAACACCTACACCGCAAAGGGATCCGTGGAGCTGACGGCGACCAAGACCATCAAGGTTGCGGACGGCTTCGATCACACGACGAAGCCTGCGGACGGCGAGTTCACCTTCGACCTGAAGGACGCTGCCGGCAACGTGATCGCCACCGCGAAGAACGATGCAAACGGCAAGGTCTGCTTCACGCGCGAGTTCCAGCTCTCCGACTTGGACGGCGCCGCGAGCAAGGACTTCACCTACACCATCGTGGAGCAGCCGGGCGCGGAGCCGGGCATGGTCTATGACAATCATGCCCTCACCTATACGGTGACGGTCACAGACGGCGGGAACGGAGCACTGAATGCGAAGGCGATCGTGACGAGCGCATCCGGCTCGGATACCTTCACCAACACCTACCAGCCGGCCGCGACCGGTCTGGCCCTCGGTGCGCAGAAGAGCTATGTGAAGAAGGACGACAACACGCCGATCGTCCCCAAGGACGGCGAGTTCACCTTCGATGTGTACGAGGGCAAAATGACTGCTGAGCAGCTTGCCGGGGCCAAGCCCGTCCGGACCGCGACCAACGGCGCGGACGGAAGTGTTAACTTCGACGCCTTCTCCTACGCGAAGCCGGGCACGTACGAGTACACTATCGTGGAGCGGAAGGGTGATCTGGCCTGCGTGACCTACGACGACGCGGTGCATCATGCCGTGGTGACGGTTGTGGACAATGCCGGCACGCTGCAGGCGAGCATCGCCTACGACGGCGCGGACGCCACGAAGCCCACCTTCACCAACACCTACAAGGCGAAGGCGACGAACTCCGGCGCGATCGCCCTCACCAAGAGCGTTGACGTGCACGACGGCAGCTATCAGCTAAAGGCGGGAGACTTCGCCTTCGAGCTGGTGGGGTCTGACGGTACGGTGCTCCAGACCCAGAAGAACGACGCCAAGGGCAAGGTTTACTTTAACGAGCTGACCTTCGACCATGCGGGCACCTTTCCCTTCACGGTCCGTGAGGTGCAGCCGACGGACGGCGCGCCGGGCGTGCCGGGCGTGACCTACACCGGCAAGACGTACACCCTGACCTACGTGGTGAAGGACAACAACGACGGCAAGCTGGTGGTAGAGAGCTCTACGGTGAAACCGAGCGAGGGCACCGAGAACGGCGTCACCCCCAATACCATGACGTTTGCGAACAGCTACCAGCCGGGTCAGACCTCCTACCAGATCTCTGGCACCAAGGTGCTTGAGAATGCCGACCCGGCCACCACGCGGACGCCCGCCGATGGCGAGTTCACGTTCGCGCTGATTGACGTGGCCACCGGGCAGGAGATCGACCGGACCACGAACGTGGGTAAAGCGTTTACCTTCAAGGCCATCTCGTACACCGCACCTGGTTCGCATGCGTACCAGGTGAAGGAGGTTGCGGGCCAAGATGGCACCATCACTTACAGCGATGCGGTGCTGGACGTAACGGTGAACGTGACCGATGACGGCAGCGGCCAGCTGACCGCGACGGCGAACAAGACGGCTGCGGATCTGACCTTCACCAACACCTACACGCCGACGGCAACGACGGCGACGATTACCGGAACGAAGGCTCTGACCGGCCGCGACCTGGCCGAGGGTGAGTTCTTCTTCGACCTGAAGGACGCCGACGGTAACGTGGTGCAGACGGTGCAGAACGGCGCCGACGGCACGTTCGGCTTCGCGCCGCTGCAGCTGGACAAGGTGGGGACGTACGTCTACACCGTGTCCGAGCGGGCAGGGGCGACGGCGAACGGCGTCACCTACGACACGACGGTCTTTACCGCGACGGTGACGGTGACGGAGAATGCGGAGACGCACGCGCTGGAGGCGCAGGTTGCCTACAGCAAGGGCGGCAAGGCTGCGGATGCGGTGGCGTTCAGCAACAGTTACGCGCCGGCCGCGACTGAGGTGAAGCTGGGGGCCTCCAAGGTGCTGAGCGGCGAGGACCTGAAGGAAGGGCAGTTCTCCTTCCAGCTGAAGGATGCCGACGGCAAGGTGCTGCAGACCGCAAAGAACGCGGCGGACGGCACGGTGGGCTTCGAGGCGATCTCGTACGACAAGCCCGGAACGTACGCCTACAGCATCTCCGAGGTGGACGACGGTCAGAAGAACGTGACGTACGACGCGGCCGAGCACCGGGTAACGGTGACGGTGACGGACGACGGTGCGGGCCATCTGGTGGCGACGGTAACCTATGACGGCGCCGTGGCGCCGGTGTTCAAGAACACGTACACGCCGCCGACCACCCCGCCGACGGAGCCGCCCACCAATCCGCCGAGCAAGTCACCGGTGCCGAAGGAGGAGAAGCCGAGTCTGCCGTATACGGGCGATACCAGCTTGTCGCCGATGGCCCTGGGTGGCATCGCGGGCGGCGCGGTGGTGCTGATCGCCGCAGGCGTTATCCTGCGGCGCCGGAACCGGTAGCTACGGCGGCCGAGAAGGGCTTTGATTGAGGGCGGGTGGTCGCAGGGCACGGCCGCTCGCCCTTTTTGGTGAAAGGCTATGTTAACCCACCGTTTGCACGTCCGGCTCCAGATGGAACTCGTACTCCGGCTCCATCATCTTCTTCCGGATCTTTTCGTAGCGCCCGTCGTCGAGCTGCTCGCGCATGAGCGACGTCCTGTCCCCGACGCGTGCGGCCTCGCGCAGCCATCTGAACCACATCAGGCAGCTGTGGAGCCTGCGGGTCGATACGCCCTTGAACCTCTCGAGGAAGTGGCCGAGCGAACCCTGCGCTTCAGCATCCTCTGGACCGTGTCCCGCTCGTACCCGGTGAGCCTGCCGTGGGTCCTTGGGACCGCCCTCGCGGCGCCCTTCCCGCCCTTTCCGGACATGGCGTCCTCCGATCTCCCGGGGCCGGCCGATCCGGCCCTCAGGGTATCGGATTCCCAAATTTATCCGTATATGTGCGGATGAATGCGGGAGGCGTTCGGATGAAGTTGTATTCAAGGAAAGAGACTGACCCTTTGTCGCATTCCGTGCGGGTTATATGCAGGTATGCCTGCGCACGCTATCATGTATGGGTTAGACCGCAACTATGTACCTCATACGCGAAGGGATGCGCATGTATCTGAAGATCGACATGTTCTAGCTGGGCTTACCCCCGCAGTGGCGCCATGCGTCCCATCAATTCTGCCGATTTTCACCTTCACGCATATAAAGGAGTCCCGCCATGCGCGACAAGCTCGAAAAGATCATCAAGGCCTACGAGGAGCTCGAGAAGAAGCTTTCCGACCCGGCCGTCGCCTCCGACATCAAGGAGTTCACGCGTCTCAACAAGGAGTACGCGCACCAGTCCGACCTCATTGCCGCTTCGCGCGAGTACATCAGCGCGCTCGACGACATCGAGGCTGCCAAGGAGATGCTCCGCGACACCACCGACGCTGACGAGAAGGAGATGCTCCAGATGGACATCTCCGAGAACGAGGACAAGCTTCCCCAGCTCGAGGAAGACATCAAGTACATGCTCATCCCGAGCGACCCCAACGACGACAAGAACACCATTGTCGAGATCCGTTCCGCCGCCGGTGGCGACGAGGCGGCCATCTTCGCCGGCGACTTGTACAAGATGTACCAGCGCTTTTGCGAGTCGCGCGGCTGGAAGACTACCGTGCTCGATTCCAGCCCCAGCGAGGCCGGTGGCTTTAAGTCCATCGAGTTCAAGGTCGAGGGCGACCGCGTCTACTCCGTCATGAAGTTCGAGTCCGGCGTGCACCGCGTCCAGCGCGTTCCCAAGACTGAGTCCCAGGGCCGCATTCAGACCTCCACGGCTACCGTCGCCGTACTTCCCGAGGCCGAGGAGATCGACGTCCAGATCAACCAGTCCGACCTGCGCATCGACACCTACTGCGCCTCCGGCCCTGGCGGTCAGTGCGTTAACACCACCTACTCCGCCGTGCGCATCACCCACCTGCCCACCAACACCGTGGTGCAGTCGCAGGAGCAGCGTTCCCAGATCCAGAACCGCGAGGTCTGCATGCAGATGCTGCGCGCCCGTCTGTACGAGATGGAACTCGAGAAGCAGCAGGCCGAGCTCGGTGCCGAGCGCCAGAGCCAGATCGGCCACGGCAACCGTTCCGAGAAGATCCGTACCTACAACCAGCCCCAGGACCGCGTGACCGATCACCGCATCGGTTTCAACTCCACCTACAACGGCGTCCTTCTGGGCGATCAGCTCGGCACCGTCATCGAGGCGCTCGCCGCCGCCGAGCGAGCCGAGAAGCTGGCACAGGCTGTGTAGGTTCCGCCGTTCTACCGAACGGCGGACCAGCCGACGCTGCGCGGGCCGCATTTGGACAATCTGACGTTCAACTTCAAGGGCGCGACCAGAAGGTCAGCGCCCTTTCGTTTCACGTCACCTTGTCTCAAATGCGACCCGCTCGCTGTCCGTCCTCTACATGCGGCGTTGCCTTGCTCCGGATGCGGTATGCTCAACCTGCGGCGCCTTAGAGGTAGTCATTGGGGACGTTCTTAAATGACTAGGTTGGGTAAATTACTTTTCGAGTTTATTTAATCTGTTTTGTTAGAAATTAAGCTGCCTACCTGCTCAAAGTAATTAATAGCATTCATCTGCTATTGAAAATATTGCTCAAAAAATCGTCCAAGAAGTCGCAGTGCATTTTTTGATGAGTCGCGCGTCAAGTGATTTGGTATGTTCTTGGTTAGATATTGGTCAGTTTTTGGGCAACCTTGCCAAAAGCTTGACGAATGCAAATCTGGACGTCGGCGAATGAACACTTTGAGCGAGCTCGGTGCAAAATTCTGGGCTGATTCTCGATAATCGCTTCCAATCGTCCCTTGCCGCGTGCCACCCTCGCGTACAATCTGCTCCGACATTCGCGCGCCGCCCGGCGCTTAAGAGGGGAGGACCCCATGGCAAACGAGATCTGGACCATCAAGCGTTGTCTCGAGTGGACCAAGGAGTACCTGGCCGAGCGCGGTGAGGAGCATCCCCGTCTTTCTGCCGAGTGGCTGCTGTGCGCGGCCACGGGCCTGGCGCGTATCGACTTGTATATGCGCATGGACGAGACGCTCGACGCATCGCAGCTCGAGACCATGCACGCGGCGGTCGTCCGTCGCGCGAAGGGCGAGCCGCTGCAGTACATCACCGGCAGCACGCAGTTTCGCATGATCGACGTCGCGTGCGCCCCCGGTGTGCTCATTCCGCGCCCCGAGACCGAGATGCTCGTCGAGGAAGTCCTCAATTATCTGGATGCCGAGGTGCTGAGCCCCGAGGCTGCTGCCCGTCAGCGTGTTGAGCTGCCTTGGAACGATGAGGTCGAGCAGGCCCGCAAAGCCGAGGCGGCGCTGGCTGACGAACGCGCGGCCGCCGAGCGCCGTGCCGCCAACCTGACGGCCGCCGATGAGGCTGCGCTGGGTAGCGACGTGCTCGGTAGCCGCGCCTATGCCGAGGAACTGGCCGACCGCGAGGCCGAGGAAGCCGCCGCGCAGGCAGCAGAAGCCGAAGCGGCAGAAGCAGAGGCCATGGAAACCCCCGAGCCCGAGCTCGACGAATACGGCATCGCCATTGAGGACAACGACCAACAGGCGACTCCCGCGCAAGATGCCGCCGAGGCTAACGTATCTGCCCCAACCGAGCCCTGCACTGCCCGCGTTCTCGAGGTCGGCTGCGGCACGGGCTGCATTTCGCTCTCCCTTGCCTGGGAGCGCCGCGGCCACGTTACCTGCACCGCCACCGATATCGAGCCGCGCGCCATCGATCTGGCCACCAAAAACCGCGACGCCCTCGGCCTCACGGCAGATGAGGTTGCCTTTAGCCTCACCAACCTGGTGAGTTCCATTCCCCGCGAAGAGTGGGGCACCTTTGATGTGCTCGTCTCCAACCCGCCTTACATCCCGACCGACGTCATGCGCTCGCTGCCGCACGAGGTCAAGGACTTTGAGCCCGACCTGGCGCTCGAGGGCGGCGCCGACGGCCTCGATATTTTCCGCCGCCTGCTCAATGCGGCGCCTTACATGCTGCGCGCCGGCGGCCTGTTTGCCTGCGAGCTCTACGAGGGTGCCCTCGATGCCGCGGCCGAGCTCTGTCGCCAGGCAGGCCTTTCGGACGTGCGTATCGTCCATGACCTCACCGATCGCCCCCGCATCGTCCGAGCCATCGTCACCGAGCCCAAACAGCGTATTTAAGCTGAATTAATAGACATTTGCGCAAGTTTGTCCTTGCAATATACCGTAAAACTTCTACTATAGAAGGAGAAAGGTATGTCAAATCAGCTGCATCGGTACCGTATCGTGCTTGATTACATTGAACCTTGGCTTGATGAGCAGGATGAAGCTACGCTGAAGCAGATTTATGCAGACCTTTTGGTGCTCGAGAAGGAAGGTCCCAGCCTTGGTCGTCCGCTGGTTGACCGCGTAAAGGGCTCGAAGCTTCATCATTTAAAGGAGCTGAGAGTGACGTCGTGTGGTGGGCAGGTGATTCGCATCCTCTTCGCCTTTGACCCCAAGCGCCAGGCGGTATTGCTATTGGCGGGTGATAAGTCGCGAGCGGGATCGTCAAGGGCAAAATGGAACGGCTGGTATGCGATCAACATTCCAAAGGCCGAGCAAATATACCGTCGCCACGTAAGGAGGCTCGATCGAGATGGAACTGCATGAGTATATGGAATCTCGCGGGATAACACGCGACTCCATTACCGCCGAGCAGGAGAGGACTCGCGATCGTATCGAAGCCTATAAGCTTGCTCAGATTCGCAGGCTAAAAGATCTAACACAGGCGTCGGTCGCCCAATCGATGGGCGTTTCTCAAAAACGCGTATCCGAGCTCGAGCGTGGGGAATTGGGTTCGATGAGGCTTGACACGCTGAGCAGGTACGCAGAGAGCCTCGGCGGAAAACTGGTTGCAAGCATCGAGTTTCCCGATCGTACCGTTACGCTTGCGCGCTAAAAATCTTCAATTAACCCCCTCACTTTCACCGACTACAAGAGCCGCTCACCAAACCAACATGCGCTCTGGGCAAATAGGTTGAACGTTTCGTGCGAGAATGCCCCTCAGTAAACAAACTTGCACCAGAGCGTAAGGGGCTGGCATACACATGCAGACGGTCTATCGGGTATTCGAGGGAGCGCGTGAGCCGCATCGGCTTGCCGTCGAGCGCGCGGCCGAGGTGCTCGGCCGCGGCGGCCTGGCCTTGATTCCGACCGAGACCGTCTACGGTGTCGCCGTGGCAGTCAACGCCTTCTCGGGCGCCGTGCCCCAAGATACAAGCGAATTCCCATCGTGGCCGCGCGATCCGCAGGCTGCCGTCAATGGCGCCGCAGTTCCTGCGCTCGGCACCGGCTATCGCCGTATCTTCACTCTCAAGCAACGTGAGCTCACGCAAACCGTCGCTTGGCTGGTCGATGGCGTCGAAGCACTCGACCGCTATGGCGTGGATATCCCGGAAGATGCCCGCGTACTCGCGCGACGATGCTGGCCGGGAGCCCTGACTATCGTGGTCAAGGCAGCCCCCTGCGTGCCGACCTTTATGCGCGCCGCCGACGACACGGTGGCACTTCGCGCTTCGGCTTCGCCCGTGGTGCAAGCGCTCATCCGCGCCTGCGGCAGTCCCCTTGCCTGCACGAGCGCCAACACGCACGGCGCGCCTTCGCCGGCAAGCTTTGCCGCCGTCGAGGGTCGCATCCTGGAGGGGGTCGATGTTGCCGTCGACGCCGGTGAGACCCCGTGTCGCGACGCCTCGACCATCGTGTCGTTCCAGCACGGCGGGCTCCAGATCCTGCGCCAAGGCGCACTTCCCGCATCAGAGATCGAGCGGGTCCTGTCCGACCCGATGCAATAGAAAGGTGTAAGCGATGTCGTTGAATCTGGGCAGCCTGGGCATGGAAGATGCCTCGTTTAACTTTGGCGGTTCCTACATCATGGCGCTCGACTGCGGCACCACCTCGGTACTTGCGACCATCGTCGACGAGTATGGATGCATCGTCGCGCAGGCACGTCGCAGCGTCAAAACGAGTTTTCCGCGTCCCGGTTGGGTAGAGCAAGACCCCATGACGGTCCTTGCCAGCCAGATTGCCGTCATGATGGAGGTTCAGTTTAAGAGCGGTATCCATTCCGACCGCATCGCCGCCATCGGCATCTCCAACCAGCGCGAGACCACGGTGGTCTGGGACCGCGTGAGCGGCCAGCCCATCTATAACGCCATCGTATGGCAGTGCCGTCGTACCGCGCCGGCGATCGACGCGTTGGTTGAACAGGGTTGCGAGGAGCTGGTGCGCTCCCGCACGGGACTCACGCTCGATCCGTATTTCTCGGCCTCCAAGGTGCAGTGGATTCTCGACAACGTCGACGGCGCACGCGAGAGCGCGGCGGCGGGCGACCTCATGTTTGGCACCATCGACACCTGGCTCATCTACAACCTCACCGGCGGCCAGGTCTTTGCCACCGACTACACCAATGCCAGCCGCACGGCACTCTTTAATATCCATACGCTCGATTGGGACGACGACCTGCTGGCGCTCTTTGACGTTCCACGTTCCATGATGCCCGAGGTTCGCTGGAGCTCGGGCGACTACGGCCGCGTCGCGAGCGACATCATGACCAACATGCCGCCCATCATGGGCGTGGCGGGTGACCAACAGGCGTCGCTGTTCGGCCACTGTTGTTTCCGTCCCGGCCAGACCAAAAACACCTATGGCACGGGCTGCTTTATGCTCATGAACACCGGCGACGAGATCGTCGAATCCAAGAATGGCCTGGTCTCCACCATCGGTATCGCTGCGGACGACAAAGTCAGCTATGCGCTCGAGGGCTCTATTTTTGCCGCCGGCTCAACGATGAACTGGCTTCGCAACAACATGGGCATCATCTCGAGCGTGAGCGAGTCGGCACAACTCGCCGCTTCGATTAGCGACAACGAGGGCTGCTACTTCGTTCCCGCCTTTGCAGGTTTGGGTGCTCCCTGGTGGGACCCGCATGCCCGCGGTATCGTGTGCGGTCTGACCGGCGCCTCGAGCCGTGCGACCATCGTACGTGCCGCCTGCGAATCCATGGCATATCAGAGCTACGACGTGCTGCGCGCCATGGAGCAGGACGTGGGGCTTTCGATTGAGCGCCTGTCTGTCGATGGCGGTGCCTCGCGCAACGAGTTCATCATGCAATTCCAGGCCGACCTGCTGGATATCCCCGTGCTGCAATGCGAGACGGTGGAGACCACGGCAATCGGTGCCGCGTACTTGGCGGGTCTTGCCGTCGGCTATTGGGAAGACCTTGAAGAGCTGGAGCAAAATGCCCAGATCGTTAGGACCTTTCTTCCCCATATGTCCGCCGAGCGTCGCGAGCAAAACCTTGCGGGCTGGCGTGATGCAGTCAAGCGCTCGCTCAGTACCGCACAGTAGGGCTGCGATGGGCTGCTCGATACAACAAACCGCTAAACTTATGCATGGCGTGCGGCGGCAACATTGCTGCGTGCCTTGTCAGCAAGGCCGTTTTGCGGCCGCAACGAAAGGGGCAATCAACCCATGACCGTCACCTACGATGCGTCCCGTGTGACGCTTGTCGATCATCCGCTCGTCCAGCACAAGCTGTCGATCCTGCGCGACAAAAACACCGGCACCAACCAGTTCCGCCAGCTCGTGCGCGAACTCGCGCTTTTTGACGGCTACGAGGCCATGCGCGACCTGCCTATGGAAGACGTCGAGGTCGAGACCCCCATCACTACTGCCACGTTCAAACAGCTCGCCGGCAAGAAACTCGCCATCGTGCCCATCCTGCGTGCGGGCCTTGGCATGGTCGACGGCATTCTCGACCTGGTGCCCTCCGCTCGCGTAGGCCACATCGGTATGGAACGCGACGAGGTTACCCATGAGCCGCATGAGTATTACTGCAAGATGCCCAAGGATATCGACCAGCGCATCTGCCTGGTCGTCGACCCCATGCTCGCCACGGGCGGTTCGGCCGAGATGGCCATCAGCTACCTGCGCGAGCGCGGTGTCAAGGACATCCGCATGCTGTGCATCGTCGCTGCCCCCGAGGGCCTCAAGTCGCTGACCGAGAAGGACCCAGATGTGCATATCTACACCTGCGCTATCGACGACCATCTCAACGAGGCTGCCTACATCGTTCCCGGCCTGGGCGACGCCGGCGATCGCATCTACGGCACGCTCTAGTCGCTGGGCTAAGACGGCCGCGGCTGCAAATACGAAGAAACGGTGCGCGCGGACGAACAAAAGGCGACCGTGCGAACTCCTGTTAACGGACGTTTTGCCCTGCAGGGTTCGAGAAAAACGTATTACCGTACCTGCGGCATAAAGAAGGTCTTAAGAAAACGAACAGGTGCGTATTAACCGATGCTTTTTCGGTTGTACTTTAACGATTGGCTCGTACAATAGTCACCAATGTTTGGCGGGAACTGTTCTGTGAGGCGTTAAAAAGGAAAGTGAGGACGCCAGTGTTTCAGATAGCCGATCTGCTCGCTATCGTTGCAGGCGCCATCGCGGGCGCAATTGCCTTCCTTCCCTTTGTCTTTACGCTCAAGCCGGTTCTTGACGATAAGCAGAATGCGGACATGCTCAAGGGTATGGTGAGTCTAGCGGTCTCGGCAATCGCCCTGCTCGTCTTTACCTTGGTTGTGTTTGTGTTGTTCGGAGAGGCATTTCGCATGTTCCTCCTGGGCGAGGCAATCGGCTTCGTGGCCTTTATGGCCGCCTGCACGGTTCGCGTCGCCAAGGCGCTGCGAGATCCTCATGAGGTCGAAAGGTAAGTCGTGGAAATTTTTGAAAAGCTGCCTGATGAGATTAATCATCTGGTCAGCGAGTTCAGCTCCACCCCTGTCGTGGGCGATCTGAGCTGCGGCATCACGCAGTACTCGTTTTGGCTGATCGTCTCCACGATCGTGCTCCTGATCGTCCTGGCCGTGTTCAAGAAGAAGCAGACCCTGGTTCCCAAGGGCTTCTTCGTCAACGGTTTCGAGTACATCATCGAGTACGTCGAGAACGATATCGGCAAGGGCGTCGTGGGTGAGAACTGGAAGAAGCACTTCCCGTTCCTGTGCTCGCTTTTCCTGTTCATCCTGATCAATAACATGATCGGCCTGATCCCGGGAATGAAGCCCGGCACCGGCGCAATCGGCTCCACCGCCGCGCTCGCCATCTTCGCCTTCGTGTACTTCATCTACTACGGATGCAAGGCTCACGGCGTGATCGGCTACATCAAGAGCCTCGCCCCGCAGGGCGTGAGCTTCCCGATGAACGTGCTCGTGTGGGTCGTCGAGCTTTTCTCGACCTTCCTGCGCCTCATCACGCTCGCCGTCCGTCTGTTCTGCAACATGTTCGCAGGACACGTGGTCATGGGCTCGTTCGCCATTATGGCGAGCATGTTCATGCAGCCGCTGCTTCAGCAGGTTTCCGCGGCCCACGCCGTCGGCGCCCTGCCTTCGCTTGCTTGGCTTGCCATCCTCATCCTGATCTATGCGATCGAGCTTGTGGTCGGCGCCATTCAGGCTTACGTCTTCACGGTTCTTACCGCCGTGTATGTCTCCGAGGCAGAGGAGGTCGCGGAGGAGGAGTAGTCTTCCGTTCGCGCCTTAAAGGTAAGGCAATTCGTTAAACCGCCGGTGCCCGTACCCATGGAGCCCGGCAGTTATAAAAAGGTTATCCTGCGTGAAATAAGACACGCACGACAAAGGAGGAATCGTGGGAGTTATCGGTTACGGTCTCGGTGTTATCGGCGCTGGTCTTGCTATCGGCCTGTCTGCTCTGGGTGCTACGGGTGCTATGGCCCGTCAGCCTGAGGTCCAGGGCCGCGTGTTCACCGTCTTCATCATGGGCTCCGCCTTCGGCGAGGCTCTGGCTCTGATCGGCTTCGTTGTCGCGCTGATCGTTAAATAGCACGGAGCGTCAAGTATGAATCTTTCATCCCAGAAGAGCGCGATCGCACTCTCCGCGTCCGCGGCCGCGCTGCTCATGCCGGTTTCCGCGTTCGCTGAGGACGGCGCTGCCGGTGCGGACATCCTCATCCCTAAGATGGCGGAGTTCATCCCGGCGCTTATCGCCTTCCTGATCATCTGGATCGTGCTGGCCAAGGTCGCCCTGCCGGGCATCATGAAAACCATGGAGGAGCGCGGCAAGAAGATCGAGGAGAGCCTCGACGAGGCCGAGAAGACCAAGCAGGAGGCTATCGCCAAGCGCGCTGAGTCCGACTCGATCGTCACCGACGCCCGTCGTCAGGCTGCCGACATCGTTCTCGAGGCCCGTAAGGACGCCGAGTCCGAGCGCGCCCGTATCATCGAGGCTGCTCACAAGGAGGCCGAGGAGATCATAGCCAAGGCCCATACGACCGTCGAGGACGAGCGCAAGTCCATCTACGCCGGTGCCGCGAGCTCCATCGCCGACCTGTCCGTTGCCGTCGCCACCAAGATCGTGGGCGAGGCACTCGAGGACGAGGCCGAGCAGAAGAAGCTCATCGAGCGCTACATCCAGGAAGCAGGTAGCCTGAATGCCGACTAGCCGCTATCAGGACAAGGTGCTCGAGACCTACGCGCGCTCCCTTCTGGAAGCCGCTAAGGCCGAGAACCATGTGTTTGAGGACCTCGAGATGATCGAGCGCCTGGCTTCTGCCAGCCCCGAGATCATCGCCGTGCTCGACACCATGTCCAAGCGCGACCAGCTCGACCTTCTTCCCAAGGTGGCAGCTGCCTTTAAGTATGTTGCCGAGGAAGACGAGGATGTAGTGGGCGTGACCGTCACCACGGCGATCCCGCTCGACGACGAGCTGCGTCAAACCATCACTAAGAAATGCGAGCAGGACTTCGGCCGCAAGGTGTTCCTTATCGAGCAGGTCGACCCGTCTATCGTGGGCGGCCTGGTGCTCGAAGCCCGCGGCGAGCGTCGTGACATTACCGTCAAGACGCAGCTGCGCATCGCGCAGGAGACCCTCGCAAACTCTGCTAATTCGTACGGAGGTGAAGCCTAATGTCCGAAACCCTCAATGCCCAGGATATCGCCAAGAAACTGCAGGAGCAGCTCACGAGCCTCTCCGCGACGGTCGATACGCATGAGGTTTCAACGGTCGACGAGGTAGGCGACGGCATCGCGCGCGTCTCCGGCCTCAAGAGCGCCATGGCAGGCGAGCTTCTGGAGTTCAAGAGCTCCGATACCGGTGAGACCGTCTTCGGCCTTGCCCAGAACCTTGACCGTGACGAGGTCGGCGCCGTTCTGTTTGGTGCCGTCGACTCCATCAAGGAAGGCGACGAGTGCCGCACCACTGGCCGCATTATGGATATCCCCGTGAGCCGTGCCATGCTCGGCCGCGTCGTCAATCCGCTCGGCCAGCCCATCGACGGCCTGGGCGACATCGTCGCCACGCACCGTCGTCCCATCGAGTTCAAGGCCCCCGGCGTCATCGATCGTACCCCGGTGTGCGAGCCGGTTCAGACCGGTCTGCTCGCTATCGACTCCATGGTGCCTATTGGCCGCGGTCAGCGTGAGCTCATCATCGGCGACCGTAAGACCGGTAAGACCGCCATCGCCATCGACGCTATCCTCAACCAGCGCGGCAAGGGCATGGTCTGCATCTATGTCGCCATCGGCCAGAAGGCCTCCACGGTTGCCAACATCCGCGAGACCCTCGCTCAGCACGGTGCGCTCGACTACACCATCATTGTTTCGGCCACTGCTGCCGATTCCGCCCCTATGCAGTACATCGCGCCTATGGCCGGTGCCGCTATCGGCGAGTTCTTCATGTACAACGGCGAGGACGGCAAGCCCGCCAGCGAGACCAACCCCGGTGGCCACGTGCTCGTCATCTACGATGACCTGTCCAAGCAGGCTGTGGCCTACCGTCAGATGTCGCTGACGCTGCATCGTCCGCCCGGACGCGAGGCCTATCCTGGCGACATCTTCTACCTGCACTCTCGTCTGCTCGAGCGTGCCGTCAAGATGTCCAAGAAGAACGGCTACGGCTCCATGACGGCTCTTCCGATCATCGAGACCCAGGACGGCGACGTCTCGGCCTACATTCCGACCAACGTCATTTCCATTACCGATGGTCAGATCTACCTGCAGTCCGAGCTCTTCTTCCAGGGCCAGCGCCCGGCAGTCGACGTGGGCATCTCCGTGTCCCGCGTCGGTGGCGACGCGCAGACCAAGGCCATGAAGCAGGTCGCCGGCAACCTCCGTCTGGACCTCGCTTCGTACCAGGAGCTCGCCGGCTTTACGCAGTTCGGCTCCGACCTCGACGAGGCTACTCAGAAGCAGCTTACCCACGGCGCTCGCATGACCGAGCTCCTGAAGCAGCCGCGCTACAAGCCGTTTGAGGTTGGCGAGCAGATCGTTACGCTGTTCGCTGGCAACGAGGGCTTCCTGGATGACCTGGAAATCTCCGACGTGCTGCCCTTCCGTGCCGAGCTCATCGAGTACATGGACAATGGCTTTGGCTCGCTGCTCGACAAGGTTCGCGCCAAGAAGATTGACGATGACACCAAGGCTGAGCTCCTGCGCGTCATCGGCGACTTTAAGCAGCAGTTCATGGCTAAGCACCATGCCGATACGACTGGATCAGAGGAGAACTAAGCCCTATGGCCAACCTTCGCGACATTAAGAAGCGAATCTCCTCGGTTACCACGACCAAGCAGATCACGCGCACGATGGAGATGGTCTCTACGGCCAAGATCCGTCGTGCCCTCGATCGCTCCAAGCAGGCCGAGCCCTATAAGGAGGCGCTGACCGACGTCATGTTGACGGTCGCCGGCGACGCCTCCTGTTCGGGCACCGATCCCATGCTGCAGAAGCATGAGAGTGTCGAGCATGGCCTGATTGTCGTTATTGCCTCGGACCGCGGCCTTGCCGGCGGTTTCAATACGACGGTGGAGCGCACGGCCGAAAAGCTCGCCGCTTCTTGGGCGAACGACGGCATCGAGTGCGAGATCATCGCGTGCGGGCGTAAGCCAGCCACGTATTTCCGTGACCGCGCAAACGTTGTCATGCACTTTGAGGGCAACTCCTCTGAGCCCGATTTCAATCAGGCCCGCATGATCTCCTCTCATATCTGCGATGCGTATCGTGCCGGTGAGCTTGACCGTGTCGAGCTTGTCTACCACCACGCCAAGAACCGCGTGGATCAGGAGCTTCGCGTCGAGCATCTGTTGCCGCTCGACCCCGAGATGATCGCTATGGCCCACGGTCCGCGTAAGAACGAGACCGACGCCCCTAAGCGCATCTCGTCCACGTTCGAGTTCGTGCCCTCTCCCGAGCATGTTCTCGGCAAGCTTGTGCCGTCTTATATCCTGACGGTCATCTACCAGGCCCTGATCGATTCGGCGGCTGCCGAGCAGGGTGCACGCCGCAAGGCCATGCACTCCGCGACGGAAAACGCCACCGCGATCATCTCGACCCTTACCCGCACGTATAGTCGCGTGCGCCAGGCTTCGATCACGACCGAGATTAACGAGATCGTCGGCGGAGCCTCAGCATTGGAGGAACAGTAATGGCTAATAACACCGTAAAGCTTGCGGTCGAGGAAGCCACCAAGAAGACGACTGCCGGTGATGGTCGCATCGTGCGAATCATCGGCCCTGTCGTCGACGTCAAGTTTGACGGTGCGGTGCCCCCGATCTACAACGCGCTCACGGTCGAGGCCGAGACCCCGATCGGTCATCTGAGCACGATCCTCGAGGTCGAGAGCCAGCTTCCGGGCGGCGTCGTCCGCACGGTCGCCATGTCCTCGACCGACGGCCTGCAGCGCGGCCTCATCGCCACCGATACCGGTGAGCCCATGAAGATGCCCGTTGGTCCCAAGACGCTCGGCCGCATTTGGAATGTCATGGGCAGGCCCGTCGACGGCAAGCCCATGCCCGAGGTGGAGGAGTTCTACCCCATCCACCATGCAGCGCCCCGTTTCGACGAGCTCACCACCAAGACCGAGATCTTCGAGACCGGTATCAAGGCCGTCGACCTGCTCGAGCCCTACATCCGCGGCGGCAAGACAGGTCTGTTCGGCGGCGCCGGCGTCGGCAAGACCGTTCTGATCCAGGAGCTCATCAACAACCTCGCCCAGGAGCACGGCGGCACCTCGGTGTTCACCGGCGTCGGCGAGCGTACCCGCGAGGGCACCGACCTGTTCCTCGAGATGAGCGAGTCTGGCGTTATCGACAAGACCTGCTTGGTCTATGGTCAGATGAACGAGCCGCCCGGAGCGCGTCTGCGCATCGGTCTGGCCGGCCTTACCACCGCTGAGTACTTCCGCGATCGCGGCCAGGACGTTCTGCTGTTCATCGACAACATCTTCCGCTTCTCCCAGGCAGGTTCCGAGGTTTCCGCACTGCTGGGCCGTATGCCGTCCGCCGTTGGTTACCAGCCCACGCTGGCAACCGAGATGGGCGACCTCCAGGAGCGCATTACCTCGACCAAGACGGGCTCCATTACCTCCGTCCAGGCTGTCTACGTCCCCGCAGACGACCTGACCGACCCGGCGCCTGCCACGACGTTTACGCACCTCGACGCCACCACGGTTCTTTCGCGTAGCATTTCGTCGCTCGGCCTGTTCCCGGCTATCGACCCGCTCGCATCTTCCTCCGACGCTCTCGATCCCTCGATTGTCGGCGAGGAGCACTACCGTGTCGCCGTCAAGGTCCAGGAGCTCCTGCAGGAGTACTCCGACCTTCAGGACATCATCGCCATTCTGGGTATGGACGAGCTGTCCGAGGAGCAGCGCCTTACGGTCAACCGTGCCCGTAAGATTCAGCAGTTCCTCTCGCAGTCCTTCCACGTCGCCGAGAAGTTCACCGGCAACCCCGGTGTCTACGTCCGCGTCGAGGATACCGTCCGCTCTTTCGCCGAGATTGTCGACGGCAAGGCCGATGACCTGCCCGAGCAGGCTTTCCGCTATGCTTCCACGATTGAGGACGTGCGCGAGCGCGCCCGCAAGATGGGGGAGAAGTAGGTTATGCGTATCCGCATCGTGTGCCCCGTGAGCTGCGCCTATGAGGGCGACGCTGCGTTTGTGTCGATTCCGTCCACGGATGGCGAGTTTGGCGTTCTGCCTGCTCACGCCAGCGAAATCTGCACAATCGACCGCGGTTACGTTCGCGTTTCCGATAAGGCCATGGGCACTGTCGACCACACGTTTGCCGTGGCCGGCGGCTATGCCCAGGTTGCGGACGATGTCGTGACCGTCCTCGCCGAGCGCGCTTGCGATTTGGCGACCGTCGACGCCGACAAGGTTAAAGCTGATATTCAAGGTTTTGAAGAGAAGCTGGGTAATTTGTCGGAGGATGATGCACGCCGCGCCTACCTCTATAATGAAATCGCATGGTGTAAGCTCAAGCTTGCCCAATAGTCAAACGTTTTAGCGTTCGACCATTTGCGAACACATCATGCCCGGGATGGCCCAGCCACCCCGGGCATGCTTTTTGAAAGGGTAGACCTTGGATATTATCCGCGTTGAGGGTGGCCACGCCATCGGAGGTTCCGTGCCTGTTTCGGGTGCCAAGAACTCCGCGCTCAAACTTATGGCGGCAACGCTTCTGGCGCCGGGCAAGACGACGCTGCAGAACGTGCCTGATATTTCCGATGTCCACGTGATGGGCAAGGTGCTCAAGGGCATGGGCGCTACGATCGATGTTCTCGACGAGCACACGCTCGAGATCGATACCTCCCAAGTTGATTCTTGGGAGGCCCCCTATGAGCTCGTTGCCAAGATGCGCGCTTCCACTGCCGTGATGGGACCCCTGCTGGGCCGTTTCCATCGCGCCAAGATCGCCATGCCCGGCGGCTGCAACCTGGGCGCTCGCAAGATCGATATGCATATCTTGGGTCTTGAGGCCTTGGGCGTTGAGTTCGATACCGCCCACGGCTATATCAACGCCAACGCGCCCCAGGGCCTGCACGGTACCACCGTCACGCTCGAGTTTGCCAGTGTCGGTGCGACCGAGAACCTCATCATGGCCTCCGTTCGCGCGCAGGGTACCACGGTTATCGATAATGCCGCCCGCGAGCCCGAGATCGTCGATCTCGCCAACATGCTTAACGAGATGGGCGCCAAGATTGTCGGCGCCGGTACGCCTGTCGTGACCATCGAGGGCGTGGAGGAGCTGCATCCCGTTACCCATCGCGTGGTGGGCGACCGCATCGAGGCCGGTACCTTTATCGTTGCCGGTGCGTTGATGGCAGACGACCGCGGTGTCGACGTCACAGGCTTTTGCCCCATTCACTTGGGCATGGTGCTCAAGAAGATGGAGCTCATGGGCATCGACTGCGAGCGCGTCGAGGATGGCGTCCATGTGAGGCGTGCCGAGTGCATCAAGCCGGTCGACATCCAGACGCTCCCGTTCCCCGGTTTCCCCACGGACATGCAGGCGCAGATCATGGTGCTCTCCGCCCTGGCCGACGGCAGCTCCGTTATCACCGAGAACATCTTCGAGAATCGCTTTATGTTCGCATCCGAGCTGGTGCGCATGGGTGCCGACATTCGCATCGAGAGCCATCATGCCATGATTCATGGCGTTAAGGGCTTCTCGGGTGCACAGGTTACCTCGCCCGATCTGCGTGGCGGAGCGGCCCTCGTCGTAGCGGGCTTGATCGCCGACGGGACGACCGAGGTTTCGGCCATCCATCACATCAAGCGCGGCTACGAGCAGTTTGTCGAAAAGCTGCAGGCGCTCGGCGCGCATGTCGAGCATGCTTCCGTCCCCGATCCCGTCATCTACTAATACAGGTTGCCTATGTTTAATAAAAAGCCCCTCGCGGATACCACCGCCCGAAGACCCTCAACTGGTGCGCAGGCCAAGATCTACAGTCGCGATAACGTGGCTCGCTATTCCGAGCGCGCTCGTCAACGTCGTCGTAGCCACACGATTCGTCACGTCGCGCTCATTGTCGTGCTTGGTGTGCTGCTGAGTGCCACTACCGCTGCCGGCCTGTGGTTTGCCACCATTATGGGCAAGCTCGGCGATTCTAATGTCATTACCGATAATCTGCGTCGGGTTCTGGTTGACACCGATGAGGCAAAGGATCCGTTCTACGTGCTGCTTCTTGGCACCGACGGCCGTCCGGGCGAGGATACGTATCGTGCCGACTCGATTATCCTGGCACGCATCGACCCCACGCAAAAGCAGGCGACGCTCATTTCCGTTCCGCGCGACACCAAGGTCGAGTACAAGGGCGAGACCATGAAGATCAACGCCTGCCATACCGTTGGCGGCGCCGAGGCCATGGTCGAGGCGGTCAACGAGCTGTGCGGTGTTCAGATTTCCCACTATGCCGAGGTCAGCTTCGACGGTATGCAGGCGCTGATTGATTCGGTTGGCGGTATCGACATTAACGCAACCGATGATGTTGACGACCCCGAGCACCTGGATATTAAGATTACCGCTGGCCAGCAGCATATGGACGGTGCCACCGCCCTTACCTATGCCCGCTGCCGCTACACCTATGCCGACGGCGATTACACGCGCATGCGCCACCAGCGTCAGGTGCTTGGCGCCCTTGCCAACCAGATTCTCAATAACTTCGATGCCACGAAGATCTTTGGCCTGGTTAATTCGCTGTCCGATATGCTTGTAACCGATATGAGCGTTCAGGATATCGTGGCTACGGTCAACGCCATGCGCGGTATGGATGTCGACGGTATCTACTCGGCCAACCTGCCCTCGTACGCCGACGACAGCACCATGATCGACGGTGTGAGCTACGTCTTTGTCTACGAGGACGAGCTCAAGGAAATGATGGAGCGCGTCGATGCCGGCAAGGATCCCAAGGGTCCCAACACCATGGGTCTTTCCGACGGTTCCAGCTCTATGATCGGCGACCTGAACAACAACACGTCTGACGACTACGCAAACGGTACCGCAACCTCATCGGTCAGCTCTGACGATTCCGATGACTCAAGCGATTCGAGCGATTCGGACTACTACGAAGAGCCCACCGGCGACGGCAACGGCTACGAAGCCAACTACTAAGTTACGCGGTTTTACCAAACCGCGTAACCGCTTGACGCTGCGCGGGCCGCATTTGGACAATCTGACGTTCAACTTCAAGGGCGCGACCAGAAGGTCAGCGCCCTTTCGTTTCACGTCACCTTGTCTCAAATGCAACCCGCTCGCTGCCCGTCCTCAACCTGCGACGTTAGTCATTGGGGACGTTCTTAAACGACTGGTCAAAGGGGACACTCTTGATGCACTTGGCACTTGGGGACGTTTCTTATGTGCCGGCAGTTTGGGACACTCCTTGCGTTAAGAGGCTGGCGTGCGTCAACCTGTTCTCGTTGCAGCAAAAAAATCGTCCCGTTCTCGGTTGAGGACGGGGCGATTCGTCTTTTGGGCTTATGCAGCCAGGCTTATGCAAAGCGGGCGACGAGTTCCTGGAGGACGTCGGTCATCTTGACGAGCGAGCTGACCGGGACAAACTCGTTGACGCCGTGGTAGCAGTAGCCGCCCGTGGAAAGGTTGGGGCAGGGCAGGCCGCGGAACGACAGCTGCGCACCGTCGGTACCACCGCGAATCGGCAGCACCTGGGGCTCAATGCCGCAGGCAAGGTAGGCTTCCTTGGCGACATCGATAAGCTCTGGGTAGTCACGCACGATCTCGGCCATGTTGCGGTACTGCTGCTTGATCTCAACTGTCACGAGTTCCTCGCCCAGGCGCTGGTTGAGCAGTGCTGCGGCGGCATCCATCAGCTCGAGCTTCTGCTGGAACTTGGCGGCATCGTGATCACGGACGATATAGCGCGCCGTGGCATGGTCGACCGTTGCCGAGACGCCCTCAAGGTGATAGAAGCCCTCGTAGCCCTCGGTGTATTCCGGACGCTGCTCGTAGGGGAGCAGGGCATTGAAGTCGCAGAACAGATTGCCCGCGTTGACCATGCGGCCTTTGGCGTCACCGGGATGGATGGATTGGCCCTCAAAGCGAACGGTTGCCTCGGCGGCGTTAAAGCACTCCCATTCCAGCTCGCCAACGGGACCGCCGTCGACCGTGTAGGCGTACTTGCAGCCAAAGGCCTCGATGTCCAACAGCTCGGCGCCGTGACCGATCTCCTCGTCCGGGCAAAAACAAATGCCGAGTGCGGGGTGGGGCAGCGAGGGGTCCTGAGCGATACGCGCGACAAGCGCCATGATCTCGGCGACGCCGGCCTTGTCGTCAGCGCCCAGCAGTGTGGTGCCGTCACTGCAGACCAAGTCCTCACCCACAAGGTCGTTCAGGGCGGGAAGCTTGGCGGTGCTCATGGCCACAGGCTTGCCGTCAACGGTACCGCAGACCAGGTCGCCGCCTTCGTAGTGCACAATGTGCGGCTTCACACCGGCGCCCGGCGCAACCTCGGTGGTGTCGAGGTGTGCTATCAGGCCCAGGGCGGGCTTGTTCTCCGCGCCCGCGCTCGCAGGAATATGCGCGCACACGTAAGCATGCTCGGTCACATGGGCATCGGCCGCGCCGAGCTCGCGCAGCTCCTTGGCCAGGATGTTGGCAAGGTCAAACTGAACGGTGCTCGAAGGCACCTGGTCGCAGTTTGCATCCTCGGATTGCGTGTTGATTTGGACGTAGCGCAAAAAGCGCTCAAGGACGTCGGGGTTCGTGGCGTTGTTTTCCATAAAGACCGCTCCAATCTTGGTCGTCGTGTGCAACAAGAACTCTAGCACGGTATGCCACAGCATACCGCGACGGGCGGATGGGGTAGAATCAGCCTTTGAAAGCAGAAGGGACGGAAGGTCATGGATACGACAAATAGCTCGCGCGAGCTGCATCTAACGGTGGCGAACGAAGACTACTTGGAGTGCATGGTTCGCATCGAAAGCGAAGAAGGGGAGACCAATGGCGTGCGATCGGTCGACATCGCGCAGCGTCTTGGTGTCTCCAAGGCATCGGTCAATAAGGCAGTTTCGGCGCTTAAGGCGTCCGAGCTTGTCGAGCAATCGCATTACGGCAAGGTCATCCTGACCGACCGTGGTCGCGAGGTCGGCACGGCCATCTGGTACCGTCATCGCCTTATTCGCACGTTTTTGGTCCAGGAGCTCGGCGTCGATTTTGAGCGGGCCGATTCCGAGGCGTGCATGATGGAACATGCGCTTTCCGAGGACACGATGAGCCGCTGGCTCGCCTATCTCGAAAAGCAGGGAATCAGCGTCGAGGAATAGTGAAACACATATATGGATACGAGTTATTACAACCGCCCCGGCGGCGAGGAACTTATGCGCCGCATGTCGAGCGAGACACTGTTGACGCAGGGCCCCATGGGCAGCGTGCTGATGAGTGAATACGATGCCGCCGACATCCCACCGGCGTTTTGGAACCTTGCCGAGCCGCAGACTGTTTCTCGTATCCATCGCCTGTATGTCGCCGCCGGTGCGCAGGTGCTCATTACCAATACCTTTCAGGCATCAAGCTACGCCCTCAAGCAAGATCAGATTACGCCGTCCGTGGCTGAGGTCAATCGTGGTGCCGTCGACGATGCGCGCCAGGCGCACCCTCAGCTGCTGCTGGGCTCGATGGGCCCGATCGGCATTGAGTGGTTTGCCGAAGACTCTGCCGAGTATCGAGAAATCCGAGGCATTTCGCGAGAGCAGGCGCACGCCCTGCTCAATGCTGGTGTTGACGGCCTGCTGATCGAGACGGTGACGTCTATCCGTAATTTGCAGCCCATGCTTGCTGGCGCCCAGGATGCCGCCGACGGCATGCCTGTTTTGGTAAGTTTTGTCGTTGACGATAAAGGCGACCTGCTAGGCGATGGCCTCAACATCGAGGCTGCTGTTTTGTACGCCGAAAAGCACGGCGCAAACTCGGTTGGCGTTAACTGCTGTTCACTTGCGGCCGCGAACGTGGCGGTGCCCAGGATGGTTGCATCGGCGACTACGCCCGTCACGGTACGCCCCAACGTGGGTGATCCGGTCCAAACACAGGATGGTCCTGTGTGGCGCGAGAACCCCGAAGCCTTCGCGCGTGCTTGCATCGAATGGAGGCATGCCGGTGCCGCAATGGTGGGCAGTTGCTGTGGAACCACGGCAATCACTACGGCCGCGATGGCCGAGGCGCTCGATATATAAAGGGCAAACCGCTCCATACGGGGCGGTTTTTTTTATTGCTTGCATGTCCTCGGCAGCATTTGCCCAAATGGTGAATGCTGGTGCCGGCAGGTTGCCGAGTGCATGTTGCGGGTATACCCCATGCGTACCATGATCCAAACACTGTGAGGTGTCTGCGCGTGTGCGCGATAATTCATTTTGGAACTGACGGTTGGCGCGCTCGCGTCGATGAGGACTTCACTGCCGATAACGTTGCCCGTATCGCCGATGCCGTCGGCGAGTTGTGGCAAAAGACCAATCCGGGCAAAACGGTATATATAGGGTTCGATACCCGGCCCCTGGCGCGCGAGTTCGCTGAGCTTGCGGCGGGCGTGCTAGCGGCGCACGGGCTAGACGCCGTGCTCGCTTCGCGACTTGTCCCGACCCCTGCCCTTACGTGGGCGGCGGCTTATGACGGTGAGGCGTGCGGCGCGCTCATGGTGACGGGGTCCCATCATCCGCAGGGCTATCTGTGCCTCAAGATTCGCATGGGTGACGGCTCGACCGCCAACCAGGATGTCATCGAAGAGCTCGAAGAGACCATGGCTCCCGAGCCAACGGGGATCGAGGGGCAATATCGCACCGCGGATATCATTCCTGACTATATGCAGACGGTGGCATCGTTTGTCGATGCCGAAGCCATCCGCGCCGCGCACTTGCGCGTGGTTGTCGATCCCATGGGCGGCGCAGCCCAGGGCTATCTAGCCGACTTGCTGCGCGAGCTTGGCGTTGAGGTGCACGAGATTCACGCCGGGCAGGCGTCTGACCAAGAAGATATCTGCCCCGACCCCGTTGAACCGTGGGTGGACGCTTGCGAGCGCACGGTTATCGAGGACGGAGCTTGCGCTGGCCTGGTGACCGACGGCGACGCCGACCGTATCGGCGCGGTTGACGAGCGCGGCAGATATATACATCCGCATCAGATCATGGCGCTCGTTTTGGGCGACTTGGTTCAATTTCGTAATTTGGAGGGGCGCGTCGTCGTCAATCTTTCATGCTCGACGCTCGTGCGTCGCATTGCCGAGGCGCTTGGCTGCCGCGTGACCGTCAAACCAGTCGGTTTCAAATATATAGCGGCGGAGATGAAGAAGGGCGGCGTCCTCATGGGCGGCGAAGAAGCCGGTGGTATCGGCATTGCCGCGCATATGCCCGAGCGCGATGGAATCCTCGCCTGTCTGATTCTGTGTGAGCTTATGGCAAAGACGGACGCGCCTTTGGGCGTTCTGGTCGACCAACTCGAGGACAGTTTTGGTAAGACGAGTTACGGTCGACGCGACTTGCGCCTTGAGGCCGAAGATGCCGAAACGTTACGAACCCTGCTGCCGGGCGTAAACCCCAAGTCGATTTGTGGCAAGGTGCCGCAAAACGTTAGTCATATGGATGGCTTGCGTTTGGCATTCGAGGATGACACGTGGCTGCTGGTCCGTCCTAGTGGGACCGAACCAGTGGTGCGCGTCTACGCCGAGGGGTTCTCGGTGGAAGAACGTGATGAGTTGCTCGATGCTGGCTGTGCTTTAGCTAGGGGGACGTATCCGCTTTAACCATGAGACTGCCTTATATAAAGAGATGCTCGGCGAGCGGTAGGTAACGGCTGGCAAACGTTAGTCGGATCACAAGATGTGTAGGAAATGTGTACGCCCAGATTCCCGCCCCCGGGGCCCCTCCGGTCTGGCAATATATCTCCTTGCCGCGC
>ERZ1673722.85-NODE-85-length-124867-cov-17.138152_pt1 | contig 124867 bp, 109 predicted proteins | sample MGYA00580222_ERZ1673722 | MGnify/ENA primary metagenome ERZ1673722 (study PRJEB41218, sample SAMN15661750) | gut metagenome | host: Homo sapiens | place: Canada: London | collected 2015-08-20/2019-03-30 | study: EMG produced TPA metagenomics assembly of... | reverse complement strand
ATTTCGTCCGTACACGAAAAGATTTCGTCCGTACACGAAAAGATTTCGTCCGTACGCGAAAAGGTTTCGTCCGTATACCAAAAGGTCAGATTTACAGTAAGTTAGCAATGTGCTAAAATAAAAACCAGCAAAACAAACAGAAGGGAAGATGAGAAAAATGGCTTGTACAACAATCTTAGTAGGTAAAAAAGCATCCTACGACGGATCCACAATGATCGCCCGCAACGACGACTCCGGATCCGGACATTTTACAGCGAAAAAATTCACGGTGGTAACACCCAAAGAACAGCCGAAAACCTATGTTTCCGTGCTCTCCCATGTGAAAGTAGAACTGCCGGAACAGGCGATGCGCTATACATCCATGCCAAATGCAGAAAAAGGAGAAGGAATCTGGGCAGCAAGCGGTGTCAATGAGGCAAATGTAGCCATGACAGCCACCGAAACGATCACAACCAACCCGCGTGTACAGGGCGCCGATCCGCTGGTGGTATATCAGCCGGCAAAAGACGGTCAGGAAGAAGTACCGGGTGGTATCGGAGAGGAAGACATCGTGTGCCTGGTGCTTCCTTATATTAAGAGCGCCCGCGAGGGTGTTGCCCGGCTGGGACAGCTTCTGGAAACGTATGGAACATATGAAAATAATGGAATCGCTTTCCAGGATGCTGACGAGATCTGGTGGCTGGAGACGATCGGCGGACATCACTGGATGGCAAGAAAAGTGCCGGATGATGTGTATGTGGTAATGCCGAACCAGCTGGGCATCGATACCTTTGATCTGGAAGATGCGCTGGGCGAACAGAAAGAATATATGTGCTCCCCGGACCTGAAAGAATTTATCGAAAAATATCATCTGGATCTCTCGATGGACGGTGTTCTGAATCCAAGAGATGCCTTCGGAAGTCATGACGATTCCGACCATGTATACAATACGCCGAGAGCCTGGTACATGGAACGGTATCTGAATCCGAATTCCGTAAACTGGGACGGTCTGGACGCCGATTACACACCACTGTCCGATGACATTCCGTGGTGCATGGTTCCGGAAAAGAAGATCACGCCGGAAGATGTAAAATATGTATTATCTGCACATTATCAGGGAACACCATATGATCCGTACCTGTCCTATGGAGACAAATCCATGAGCGGTGCGTACCGTTCGATCGGTATCAACCGAAACGATTTTATGTCTCTGGTCCAGATGCGCCCGGAAGGCGGAACAGCATATGGAACATTGGAATGGGTAGCTTACGCATCGAATGCATTTAACACGATGGTTCCGTTCTATGCGGATGTGGACGAGACACCGGAATATCTTGCCAACACGACCGGTGAAGTCTCTACCGGAAACTTCTACTGGACCAGCCGTATGATCGCAGCGATGGCAGATGCCTCTTATGGAAAATCTCTGTTCCATGTGGAGCACTATCAGGAAAATGTCCTGGCAAAAAGTCATGCACTGATCAACCAGTACGATGCACTTCTTGCCGATGAAAAAGATCCGAAAAAACAGATGGAACTGAAACGCAAAGCGAACCGGAAAGTGGCAGAAATGGTACAGAAAGAAGCTTCTGCGACATTGAAAAAAGTTCTGTATGAACTGAGTAATCAGATGAAAAACAGTTACGCCAGATCGGATGTGTAAAGATGTATAAAATCGCAGTGATCGAAGACGACACGCTGCTTGGGCAGGCGCTGGTGGAGATGCTCACGTCCCATGGATATCAGGCATTTGCAGCGGAATCTGTGACAAAAGCTCGCCGGCTGCTGGAGAGACAGCCGGTGGATCTGCTTTTGATCGACCGCGGGCTTGCGGATGGAGACGGCGTGGAACTGTGCCGGCAAAGGAGCGGGCAGGAGAAATTGCCAGCTATTTTTCTGACAGCGAGAGATGAAGAAGAGGATATCGTAGAAACATTCGATGCGGGTGCGGACGATTACCTGGTAAAACCGGTGGCACTTGCGGTGCTTTTAAAACATATCGAGGCGGTGCTTCGAAGAACAGGCGGTGAGCCGAATCAGGTGTTTTATTATCAGGATTTCAGCCTGGACTATGACCGGAAAGAAGCGAGGATCCAGGGAAAGCCGGTAGCGCTGACACCGAAAGAGTACGGGATTCTGGAAGTACTTACGCAAAATCAGAAAAAAGTAGTAACAAAACGCATGCTTCTGGAACAGGTCTGGGATGATGGCGGGAATTTTGTGGAAGAAAATACGCTGCATGTGACGCTGAACCGCCTGAAAAAGAAGATCGAGCCGGATCCTGCACATCCTGTGTATGTGAAAAATGTGTTTGGGCTCGGCTATACGTTTGGAGAATAACATGTTTCGAAAAAGAAAAGCACAGCAGGAGATGGAAGAGATTTCCCGGATGCTGGAGCGGGTTCTGAATGGGGAATGTATCCAGCCGGGAGAAATCGGGTATGAAGATACACTTCCGGCAAAGATCCGTTATCAGATTCGCAGGATTTCTGAGAAAAATCAGGGCGTGGAAGCACGGATTACCAGAGAGCGGGATGAGACGAAAGCACTGATCGGGGAGATCGCGCATCAGATGCGGAATCCTCTGGCGGGCGTGGAGAGTTACACACAGCTTTTAGAGGGCGAGATATCGGGAGAGCCGGGAAGGACATACCTGCGCGCACTGGAACAATCCGAACAGCGGCTGCATTTTCTGACAGAAAGTTTTATCAAGATGGCGCGGCTGGAACAACAGATGATCCAGATCAAAAAAACAACCGATGCTCTGGCGGATACGATATATTCTGCGGTGCTTTTGGTGCAGAAAGCGGCAGAAGAAAAGCATATGGAAGTGGAAGTGACCGGAGCGGAAGAGACAAAAGTGTGGCATGATGGGAATTGGCTTGGCGAGGCGGTCTATAATCTATTGGACAACAGCGTAAAATACGCACCGGAACACTCGAAGATCCGGGTCGTCGTGCGGAAGGATGAAATGTATACAAGAATCGTGGTATCCGACGATGGCATCGGGATTCCGGAAGGAGAAGAAAACCGGATCTTTCAGCGGTTTTACCGGGGAAGCAGAGTGACCGGAGAACCGGGATTTGGTCTGGGACTGTATATCAGCCGGGAGATCGTGACGCTCCACGGCGGATTCATGAAAGCAAAAAGAAAAGAACAGGGACTGGAAGTAGCGATTTTTCTTCCCGTGTAAGCAGTTTGTAAGTTTTGGCTGTTACAATCATAGAAAAGCAGAGAAAAAGAACAGATAACTGCGACAGGAGGAAGAAAGATGCAGATACTTGAGACAAAAGAGGTAAAAAAATATTATCCGACACCATCCGGGATCGTGCGCGCCCTGGATGGTGTCTCGCTTTCTGTAAAAGAAGGAACCTTCGGAGCTATTGTTGGCTCCTCGGGCAGTGGAAAAACCACGCTGCTTCATATGCTGGGAGGTCTGGACGAGCCAACAGACGGACAGATATGGGTGCGGGGAACAGCACTGAAGGGAATGTCCGGAGAAGAAAAGACAGTGTTTCGGAGAAGAAATATCGGATTTGTTTTTCAGAATTATAATCTGGTGTCGACACTCAGTGTCCGGGAAAATATAATGCTGCCGTTATTGCTGGACGGGATGCGTGTGGATCAGAAGTTTTTGAAAGAAATTACCGAAAGTCTGAAAATGACGGAAAAACTGGATCATATGCCACATATGCTATCCGGTGGCCAGCAACAGCGGGTTGCAATCGCGCGGGCACTGATCACGAAGCCGGCGGTGATTCTGGCAGATGAACCCACCGGAAATCTGGATTCAGTGACCGGGATGGAAGTGGTCGGGCTGTTAAAGACAAGTGCAGAAAGGTATCATCAGACAATTTTGCTGGTTACGCATAACGAAGAGATCGCGCAGATGGCGGAACGGATCATCCGTATCGAGGATGGAAAGGTGACGGGTGATTCGGATGAAAAATAACAACCAGAAGATCCTGCGGCTGCTGGCAAAAAGGGAATATCAGGAAAATAAAAGACGAAACTGGATCCTGATCGGAACGGTTGCATTTGCCGTATGGATGATATTTTGTTTATTCAGTCTGGCTATCGGAAAGATACAGGCAGATTATCTGCTGATGGTAAGAAATGGAGGAACGAAAGCCAGCACAACACTGGAGGATCCATCGGAAGAACAGTATCGGAAAATACAGGAACTGGCTTATATCCGATCTGCGGGAATGGAAACGGATTTTGCTGCCACAGACGCTTTTTTGTGTACAGTGTTAGACAAGACGGCGTGGGAAAACATGCAGAAACCGGCGTATACGGATATTCATGGAGAGTATCCGACGAAAGAGAATGAAATCATGCTGCCCATGCGGGCTCTGAAACTGCTTGGGGTTAGCAAACCGAAGCTAGGGATGGTAATACCGGTGACGATGACGGACAGTGAGGGAGAAGAACACTCCGGGGATTTCCGGTTGTCTGGATATTATACGGAATATGTAGATCCTTCGATGGGAAAAGCGTACGGCTATTTTTCAAAGACCTATCTGGATCAGCTGGATCTTTCGGAAGTGTCGAGAACGTTACTGATCGAACAGAGCGGGAGTGTGGATGGTCAGACGGTGGAAGACCGGCTGTATCAGGATATTCCGATGCGGGATGACAGTCAGCAGTTTTTCGGCGGTACCGGACTGGATCTGGAGGCTGTGACCGAGGTGGTCGGCGGATATGATATCGCAGTGGTGATGGCTGTGGTGATCTTATTTGCTGCATGGTTACTGATTTATAATGTGCTTCACATTTCCTATGGAAAAGATATCCGAAGATTCGGGCTGTTAAAAACCCTGGGAACGACCGGACGGCAGATTCGAAGCATCGCGTACCGCCAGATCTTTAAAATCGCGGTTCTTGGATGCCTTTGGGGAAGTGTGGCAGGTATTGCATTTACCTTGACGGGGATTCCGGCATTGCTTTCGAGGATGTATCTGCATGGTCTGGGAAAAGCTTCTGCGATGATCGCGTTTCGGCCCTGGATGCTGGCAGCGTCTGTCTGCTTCGGAATGCTGGTTACATTTCTCGGAGCCGCAGGTGTTATCCGGAAAATCGGAAAACTTTCTCCCGTGGAATCGATACAGTATATGGAAAAAGTATCTGTAGGGAGAAAAAGTAAAAGACAGAGCAAAGATCCGTTGAAAGCGATGGCATGGAGAAATCTGTTTCGTTTTCGGAAACGGTGTGTGCTGACGATTGTTTCTCTTACTCTCGGGATCTGCGTGGCACTTTCTGCCGTTGTGATCACGAAGGGAACGGATATGACCAACCAGATTGAGGCGGAGAACCACGATTTTAAGATCATGACAAATATATCCTCCGGGACGATCAGCCAGTATCCGACGGAGGAGACGTATTTTCCGGAAGATCTGATTGAAAAAATGACAGGTCTTGACGGGGTGGAAACGGTGGCGAAGGTAACGGGCGGTTATGGCAAGTTACAGCTGGATGAAAAAATCCTGGATCTTCGAAGAGAGACGCTGGAAGGGAATCAAATCCCTGAGGAGAATGCGGAAAATAGAGAAGAAACCGCTCCAAAACTTTATGAATTTGTGGCAGAACAGGTCAGTGATACCTATCTGGAAGAACTGAAAGTGTTTAATGAAGAGAAAGATCTGGGTCTGAATATTGACAGTGTGGAAGCAGGAACGGGTGCAATCATGCTACACTATAATCTGTTTTCGAGAATCGAAGCACAAAAAGGCAGAGAGGATGTGGGAGAGACATTTTCCACTTATACTGTGCAGGGAGAAAAGACGGCGGATATGAAGTTTTGCGGCTATCTGAACTTTAAAGAAAAGGGGCTTCCGGCACTCGACACGACCTGGAACGGACCGGGGATCGTATATTTCCTGGTGGGCGAGAAGGGGATGGAGCGGATGCAGTTGCCGGTACAGACCTTTGTACTGGAGATGGACGTCAACCGATCGATGGAGCCGATGATCCGGGAATCCGTAGAAAAATCCGTGGACAGCTACAATATGCAGTTCGTGACGGGAAGCAGTCATGGAGATTATATCTCGGATGCGCGGACACTGATGCTGGTATGCAAATCAGAACTGTTGTCCGCTGCCAGATCCTATATCGCGTCCAGCCGAATTATCATGTACGGACTCTGTCTGGTGCTGCTTTTTATGGGATTGATGAATTATTTCCATGTGATCGTAACCGGATATACCGTAAGACAAAGAGAATTTTCCATGATGCAAAGCATCGGCATGACAACCCGGCAGCTAAAGAACATGACGCGGATGGAAGGGATTTTCTACGGACTGATCGTCGGGGTTCTGGTACTGACGGTGGGAAGTGGCGTGCTCGGTGCGGTTGCCGTGGTGATGAAAAGCCGGGTTGGTTATTTTAGATTTGTGTACCCGTGGAGAGAACTGATCGGTGTACTGTTGATCCTCGGCGGACTCTGCGTGGCAATCCCGGAAGGGGTGTTCCGGCGGATGCGGAAGAACCGGGAAATTGAGAGAGGGTTCTGATAGAAACAGATAAGAGGGAGAAGTGTATGTAACAGATTTTGCCTTGACGAACGTGCGGAAAAACTGTTATACTTTCATCCAGAACGGGAATGAGGTTCTCCCACGATTTTTGATCGAAACCGCCAAAAGGCTGATGACTTCTGTGCATGGCACGGGAGTATCAGCCTTTTTTGCTACAGGAACTATCAGTTATTAGTTCGGCGGTTCAACTTTGATTATGCAGGGAATGAGTCAGATTCGCGAAGCGTATTTTATCTCATTCAGGAGAGAAATAAATCATAAGAACATGGAGGAAAGAGAAAACGAAATGAAACAGAAGAAAACAGGAATATCCGCAGAAAAACAGGAACAATGGATTCTGCAAGGAAAATACGTGATTCTTGCCGTATTAGTAGGTATCTGCGTGGGAATCGTCGACACGATTTTCGGAAGAGGGTTGCTGGCAATTTCGGATTTTCGTGAGCAATATTATCGTTATCTGCTCCCGATCCTTCCGGTGGCTGGTCTGGCAATTGTCTGGATGTATCAGCGTTTCAGCAGCCTGAGCCTGAAGGGGATGACACTGGTATTCGAAGTGGGACAGAAAAAACGGGAAGAAATACCGCTGGCGCTTGTTCCACTGGTGATGATCGGAACGTGGATCACGCATCTTTTCGGCGGCAGTGCCGGACGGGAAGGGGTGGCGGTGCAGATTGGTGCGACGCTCTCGCATGAGACGGGCAGACGGCTCCATATTAAAGAAACAAAACCGGTGATGCTGATTACCGGTATGGCAGCGGGATTTGGCGGGCTGTTCCAGACACCGCTGGCAGCAGTATTTTTTGCGATGGAAGTGGGGGTTTCCGGTTATGTGGAATATGATGCGCTGCTTCCGGCACTGATCGCGTCCTATACAGCATCCACGACATCACATTTACTGGGGTTGGAAAAATTTTCTGTAGATGTACAGGAAATCTGGAAAATCGGAGATGTAAAAAATGCAGGTATCCTGGTAATCTTCGGTCTGGCGTTTGGATTGGCCGGGCGGTGTTTTTCTGTACTTTTGCAGAAGACGAAGAAGCTGGCAGGAGATAAAATCAGTAATCCACTGGTACGGATCGGCTGTCTTGCGATCCCTCTTGCAATTGTATTGATGGCATTACACAGTGCAAGATACAGTGGACTGGGAACTAACCTGATCACTGCATCCTTTACCGGCGATACAATCTACCGATATGACTGGATCCTGAAACTTTTGTTGACGATTGCAACACTCGCGATTGGCTTTCAGGGTGGAGAGGTAACACCGTTATTTTCCATTGGTGCGTCATTGGGTGTGGTGCTTGGTTCTGTGTTCGGAATTTCGCCGGTCATCTGCGCGTCCCTTGGCTATGCAGCAGTATTTGGCAGTGCAACCAACACGGTAATTGCACCGATTCTGATCGGACTGGAAGTCTTTGGAAGCCAGAATGCGATCCCTCTGGTTGTGGTCTGCCTGCTGGCATATATGGTCAATGGAAATCATTCGATCTACGGGGCACAGGTGAAAGCGCTGTGCAGTTTTGAAGAAAAGTAAAAAAATATAACAGATAAAAGTGGTATGGTGACTGACAAACAGATGCTATACTACTTTTTTTGTACTTTATTATATTTTTACATAACTACTGATAAGTAAAATATATGAAAAAACCATATTAAATATACTTAAACCGTTGCAAAATATATTTAATATGTTAAAATAAGAATGCGAAAAAAGAAAATGACAGCAGAACATAGATGGAGAGAAAATCATGAGCAAAAAATTAATCGTATTTATAGACAGCGGAGACACTTTGGTAAATGAAGGAACCGAGTACAGAAACGAAGGTTCACCGATCGTGCAAAGCTGCGAATTGATCGACGGTGCAAAAGAGATGCTTCTTACTCTGAAAGAAAGAGGGTATACGATTGAACTGGTAGCGGATGGATATACACAGTCTTTTGATAATTCTTACGGTCAGCATGGACTGGAAAATATTTTTGATGCGAGAACCATTTCAGAGGAAGTGGGAGAAAAAAAACCATCACAGGCAATGTTTGAGACGGCGATGAAACTGTTACATCTGACCGATGAAGATAAAAAACGTATTATTATGGTAGGGAATAATCTGGAGAGAGATATTGTGGGTGCCAACCGTTTTGGGATTACTTCTGTATTTATCAAATGGAGTCCGAGGTATCCGATGGAGCCGAAAAATGAGGAAGAAGTGCCGGATTATATCATCCGCAAACCATTGGAACTGTTGGATCTGGTGGAAAAACTGGAGGCAGAATTAGAAAAAACGGAGGGTACTCATGGCGAAGAAGCAGTTTCTATACGAAAATGTATATAATGATCTGAAACAGAAGATAGAGTGTGGTGATCTGAAACCGGGTGATAAACTTGCGGTGGAGGAGGATATGATTGCACATTACGGAGTGAGCGCGATCACGGTAAAAAAAGCACTGAATCTTCTGGCAGAAGAACACAGGATTCGCAGGATCAGAGGAAAAGGCAGTTTTGTCATGGAATACCCGGAAGTTGGCAGGATTGAGGTGGAAGAAAAAGCGGTATTACCGGAAAAATCAGAGATTATTCAGACAGGGGAACCTGTTCTCGGAGTGATTTTTGAACATATTAGTTCCAGCTATGGTCTGCAGATCATGTATGAACTGGAGCAGCTGGCCAGAAAGGCGGGATACCATCTGTACCCATGTTTTTCCTACGGAAACCGAGAACTGGAGACACAGGCAATCCGCTATCTGCGCGGTATCGGTGCGAAGGGAATGTTTGTAATGCCATGCCATGGCTCGTATTATAATACCGAGATTCTTCGACTGGTGATTGACGGATATCCCACTGTACTTATTGATAAAAAATTAGATGGAATTTCACTGGATTCGGTACGGACGGACAATGTGCAGAGCATGTCGCGGCTGGTTCGGTATTTTGCGGAAACCGGGAAGAAAAAAATAGGATTTATCACAGTGGAAGAAACCGAAACGTCTTCACTTGGAGAACGCAATGAAGGATTTTATCAGGGAATCTCCGAATATGGTATGACTCCGGTCGGAAAGTGTAGTCTCCCGTATATTACCTATGATAATCCGGTGGAAGCCCGCGGAGAGATCTATCGAAAACAGATTGCAGAGTATGTTGAGAGATACAGCAAGGAACTCGAAGGTATCGTATGTGGTGAGTACAGTGTTGCCATGGAGACAGAGGCTGTTTTGGAAGCAAAAGCGTTAAAGGGCAGAATAGAAGTGTGCTGCATGGATGAAAACCACATCGAATCCGGGCAGTACAAACTGACACATATCCGCCAGGACGAGCAGAAGATTGCGCAGTGTGCGATGGAGCGTATGTTGGATAAACTGAATGGAAATACCGGAGAGGAAAAAGACTATCTGATTCCGGGGATTTTTATGGAGAAGATCATTTCTGAAAAAGAATAAAAGTGTGAAAAGACAGACTAGAGCCGGATATCCGACCTGGTCTGTCTTTCTATAAAAAATGACATTTTGTAAGAATCAGCTTACTGGCAGAAGAAAGATACGATTATTTTATTACAGTAAAGTTGAAAATAATATGTATTAAAATTAAGTATAATAAATAAAGTATATTGAAATGTTTGAAAAAAGCATATAAAAATATGATATAGTATAATAAAAGAAATACGAGAACAAAAAGTTATAAGGAGGAATCGCATGTTTGGTTTTTCATGTGCGGAATGGACAATTCCCAATGTTTTGATTAGAATCGTAGTTTCCATGATACTTGGATGTGTGATCGGTCTGGACAGAGGATTGAAAAAACGTGGAGCAGGAACAAAGACGAATACGATCGTATGTCTGGGAGCAACGCTGGTTATGTTGACGGCGCAGTATATGGAGGTATATTTTCCTGGGAAATCGGATCTTTCGCGTATGGCATCGCAGGTGATCAGCGGGGTAGGATTTCTTGGAGTAGGAACCATCATTGTGTCCGGGCATCAGGTGAGGGGACTGACAACTGCGGCAAGTTTATGGGCATGTGCATGCGTTGGTCTTGCAGTGGGGATCGGGTTTCTGGATGGTGGAGTTATCATTACGGTGTGTGTATTGATTTCCCTTCACGTGCTTCCACGTCTGGAAAAATATTTTTTTCGGCGCAGTAAATATTTATCCGTCTATGTGGAACTGGAAACCAATGGAAGCATTTCTGAATTTTTGGAAAAACTTCAGGAGAATCAGATACAGGTAGATACTATGGATGTGATAAAGGGGAAAACGAAGAAAACACCATGCGCTCTGCTGTTGACTCTGCGGTTACCTACTGCATACAAAAGTACATATGTGGAACAATTGGAAGAGATTCCGGGTGTTAACAGCGTAGACATTATCTGATAATGTACTGGTATTGTAAGAGTAAGAACGTGGGGCAGCTACGGACAATAATGAAATGAGGTTTTAACGATATTACAGACAGTAGTATTGATTTCTCACAGCACAGAGTGGTATGGGTGTAGATGAGTCACTGGACAGTGCACAGGAAACTGTAGAATTTACCATGAGTTCGAATTAAACAGTAATAGCTAACAATAGTCTTTTCATGCTTTATCATCCTTAAAAAATATGTAGAAAACAGAACAGGACAGATGTCAGCACTTGTATTTGCCCGGTTCTTTAGATATGTTTTACAGAAGTTTAGATTCTTTTTATTTTCACCCCGCAAAATTTATGTTAGTATATAATCATCTGCGAAAATCGGCGTTGACACCGGATGATCTTGGTGTTGGCGCCGTATGTTTTATGGTGGTTTATCATGAAAACAGCGAAGCAAAAGAAAGGAAAGAAGAACATGCTTCAAATCCAACACATTCGAAAAGAATATAAAACAGGAAAACTGGTTCAGAAAGCCCTGGATGATGTCAGTCTGAATCTGAGGGATAATGAATTTGTTGCGATTCTCGGGCCCAGTGGTTCAGGAAAGACCACACTGTTAAATATTATCGGCGGGCTGGATCGTTACGACAGCGGGGATCTGATCATCAACGGGATTTCCACGAAAAAATACAAAGACCGGGACTGGGATTCCTACCGAAATCATACGATCGGATTTGTCTTCCAGAGTTATAATCTGATTCCGCATCAGACACTGCTCGCCAATGTTGAGCTGGCGCTGACCATCTCCGGCGTGGGAAAAGCGGAGCGAAGAAGAAGAGCGAAAGAAGCCCTGGAAAAAGTAGGTCTGGGAGAACAGATTGAAAAACGACCAAGCCAGCTGTCGGGCGGACAGATGCAACGAGTGGCAATCGCCAGAGCATTGGTCAATGATCCGGAGATTCTGCTTGCGGATGAGCCGACCGGAGCACTGGACAGTAATACCAGTGTACAGGTTATGGATCTGCTGCGGGAGGTGGCGAAAGACCGTCTGGTTGTGATGGTTACCCATAACCCGGAACTGGCAGAACTTTATGCCACAAGAATCGTCAATCTGCGGGATGGAAAGATCCGTTCGGATACAAATCCCTATCAGGTGGATGAGGCAGCACTGTCCCCGCCGGAACATAAAAATATGGGAAAATCTTCGATGTCTTTTCTGACAGCTCTGGCACTGAGTTTTAATAACTTAAAGACCAAAAAGGCCAGAACCCTTCTGACTTCCTTTGCCGGATCGATTGGTATCATCGGTATCGCGCTGATACTGGCACTGTCAAATGGTGTCAATGCTTATATCCAGTCGGTGGAAGAAGAAACGTTATCGGAATATCCACTGGAGATCCAGAGTACCGGGTTTGACCTGACTTCCATGATGACGATGAACATGGGGACAGATGATAAAGACGCGGAGAAAGAAGACGACGATCAGGTCAATGTCGTGCAGATGATCACAAATATGTTCTCCACGATGGACTCCAATGACCTGAAATCGCTGAAAAAATATCTGGATGATCATGAAAAGAAAGTCAGCAAATACGCAAAATCCGTGGAATACAGTTACAGCGCAACACCGCAGATCTTTCGACTGGACAAAGATAGAGATAAGATTCGTCAAGTTAATCCGGACAAATCCTTTGCTTCTCTGGGGCTTGGTTCTTCGTCGAGTGCAAATAGTATGATGTCCTCGATGATGAGCACAGATGTGTTTTATGAGATGCCGAGAGAGGAGAATCTGTATAAAAACCAGTATGATGTAAAAGCAGGTCGCTGGCCGGAAAGTTATGACGAATGTGTGGTAGTTATGACTGCGGACGGAAGTATCAGCGATTTTCTCCTGTACACACTGGGACTCAGAGATGCCATGGAACTTGACGATATGATCGAACAGTTTATGAAGGATGAAGATGTGGATACTCCGGATAATATCGGCACATACCGTTATGAGGATATTCTGGGAACCACTTTTAAACTGGTCAATGCTTCGGATTATTACAGCTATGACAGTGAATACAAGGTCTGGAAAGACAAATCGGATAATAATAAATATATGAAAAAACTGGTGAAAAACGGGGAAGACCTGAAAGTGGTCGGTATCGTGCAACCATCGGAGGATACCAACGGAGCCCTGCTTCGAACCGGTATCTATTATCCGGCAGAGCTGACTGATCATGTGATCGAGGAAGCGAAAAACAGTAAAATCGTAAAAGCTCAGATGAAAAATGAAGATATTGATGTCTTTACCAATGAAGAATTTGGTAAAGAATCGGATAATGATTTTGATATGGGATCCCTCTTTAAGATCGATGAGGATAAACTGCAAAATGCATTTAAATTTGATGAAAATGCCATGGCCAATGCAATGGCAGGAAGTGCGGATCTCTCAGATGCTTTTTCCGTCGATCCGAACGCACTGGATCTTTCGGGCATGCTGGATCTGAGTGCCATCAATATTTCGCTTCCGGAAGCACCGGATCTGTCGCTTGGTAATCTGATGAGTGGAATTAAGATCCAGGCGTCCGGTGATGATGTGAGCAACCTTGCTGCTGCATTGTTAAAGGGCTACCAGGAATATGCAAAAGAACATCCGGAAGCAGATTATTCCGGTCTGGGTGAGAACTTTATTGGTTATCTGAATACAGAAAAAGCACAGGAAATTTTGAAAAATAATATCAAAGACATCATCGAATCGAGCGGTTCTGTCGAAGTATCAAAAGAAGAACTGCAGCAGCTGATCAAAGATATCATGACCGGATTTCAGAAGTATGCCCGGGAAAAGGGCTATACGGATATGACGAAGCTGGATGAATACCTGACGGAATATCTCCAGACAGAAGAATGCCAGCAGATCCTGACTGCCTGGGCAGAGAAAAATATTCATATCAACGGTGATGTGAATATCACGAAAGAACAGCTGGAAAAACTTTCGAAAGAGCTGTTGGAAGGATATGAAGCCTATGTACAGGAAAACGGTTACCCGGATCCGGCGAAAATGGGTGAGTACTTTATGGATTATCTGGGAACAGACAGCGCGAAGCAGGAACTTTCCGCAGGTCTTATGAAGATGATCGACACGAAGGGAGTGGAAGAACAGATATCCACGGCAATCGAAACCTATATGCAGAGTGCATTTTCTTCTTATGGAAATACTCTGTCACAGGCACTGGGAACGCAGATTTCGAAAGCGATGGGGCAGATGATGACACAGATCGCCGGAGGGATGGAACAAGTCATGACTCAGACGATGCGTCAGCTGGGAGAAAATCTGCAGAATGCATTTTCTATTGATGTGGATGCATTTACCGGGGCATTTGATATAAGCATGGATGGAGAAGAACTGACCGAACTGATGATGTCCATGGGAAATACCGGAAGTACAACGTATGATTCGAACCTGCAGAAACTCGGCTATGCAGATAAGGCAGAACCGAGTGGTATCTCAATCTACCCGAAAAACTTCGAGAGCAAGGAACAGATCGTGCATCTGCTGGATGATTATAACAGTAAGATGGAAAGAGAAGGAAAAGACGAGCAGGTGATCAGCTACACAGATATGGTCGGAACGCTGATGTCCTCGGTGACGGATATTGTTGATATTATCAGTTATGTGCTGATTGCGTTTGTAGCGATCTCACTGGTGGTTTCTTCGATCATGATCGGAGTGATTACTTATATCAGTGTGCTGGAACGCCGGAAAGAAATCGGTATCCTGCGGGCAATAGGAGCATCTAAAGGAAATATTTCCCAGGTGTTCAATGCGGAAACCTGTATCATCGGTCTGTGTGCAGGTCTGATAGGTATCGGTCTGACACTGTTACTTCTGATCCCTGGCAATGCCCTGATTCACAAACTGGCAGATACCACTGCTGTCAGTGCATCCCTGCCGGTGATTCCGGCACTTATTCTGATCGTGCTGAGCGTATTTCTTACGTTTATCGGTGGACTGATCCCGTCGAAGAAAGCGGCAAAGAGTGATCCGGTGACGGCACTGAGGAATGACTAAGTGGATTGATGAAAACCTGAGTGTAATCAGTCAGTTCAATAGAGCCGGTATTTCTTATCAAAATATAAGAATACTGGCTCTTTTAAGATTTCATTCCGCCCCATAAGATGTTATAATGTATCTCATGAAAAATCAGATCATATGTCACAGAAAAAGGAGGAATATAAATGGAATACGAAACACTTGGAAAAACCGGATTAAAGGTTTCCCGCATGGGATTTGGCGGGATTCCGATTCAGAAGATCGATGAAGAGGGAACAAGAAAGCTGTTGCAGGATATGGTAAAGCGGGGAATCAATTACATCGACTCTGCACGGGGCTACACTGTCAGTGAACAGTATATCGGCTACGGTTTGGAAGGAATCCGGGATCAGTTCGTGCTGGCGACAAAATCCATGGCGAGAACAAAAGAAGCGATGGCAGCAGATATCGAGACGAGTCTTCGGAATTTCCGCACAGGCTATATTGATCTGTATCAGGTACATAATCCGAGTATGGAACAGCTGGATCAGGTGATCGGAGAAGGTGGGGCACTGGAAGCACTGCTGGAGGCGAAAAACGCTGGAAAGATCGGACATATCGGAATCACGGCGCATTCCACGGAAGTTTTTGAGCGTGCGCTGACCCTGGACTGGGTGGAGACGATTATGTTTCCTTATAATATTGTGGAACAGCAGGGGGCTGAACTGATTCGTCGGTGTGGAGAGAAAAACATCGGATTTATTGATATGAAACCACTGGCAGGAGGTGCCATCGAAGACGGAACTCTGGCACTCCGTTATGTATGTTCCAACCCGGATGTGACGATAACTATTCCTGGTATGGCAGAGATTCGGGAACTGGAAGAGAATCAGAAAGCCTGTGAGAACCAGGAACCGCTGACGAAGGAAGAAGAGGAAAAGATTCAGGCAGTCCGTGACCAGCTGGGAACGGATTTTTGTCGTCGTTGTAATTACTGTGCACCTTGCAGCGTAGGAATTCAGATTCCAAGTGTTTTCTTGTTTGCCGGTTATCTGCAACGTTATGATCTGGAGCAGTGGGCCAGAGATCGATACAGTACCCTAAAAGTAAAAGCTTCTGCCTGCATCGGCTGTGGCAAATGCGAACCACGCTGTCCATACCACCTGCCGATCCGGGAAAAACTGAAGATCTGTGCAGCTGATTTTGGGGAATAGAGAGAGAATCAGATTACGGTGAAGGAGAAAAATTATGACACGACGGGAAAGAGAAGTAACTGATATCAATGATATATTACAGATCATCAACGAAACAAAGATCCTGCATCTGGGTTTGTCTGATGAGGGATGGCCTTATGTGGTGCCGATGAATTATGGATATGAATATGTGGACGGAAAGCTGACATTTTATCTCCATGGCGCCACCAAAGGGTACAAATTTGATGTTCTGGAGAAGAATCCAAAAGTCTCATTTGCTCTGGAGACAGATATGATTCCGTTTGAGGGAAAGGTAGCCTGCCAGTACGGGATGGCATACCGGAGCGTGATGGGACGCGGATATGGAACCCTGGTGGCGGATGTGGAAGAAAAGGAAAAAGCACTGTCCCTGTTGATGAAACAGCAGACGGGAAAGGATTTTACCTTTGATGAGAAACTGGTATCAATTGTGAATGTAATCCGTATTGATGTGAAAGAATTTACTGCAAAGGAGAGAAAACTTCCGGCAGCGATGCAGCAGGATTCCTGAAAATAATTGAATTATTGCAGGTTACAGAGAAAGATTCATCGTTACCGGGAACGGAGTGAACAGTAACACTTAATCCAAAGCACTAGAGCGTGTCTGAAAAATCATTTCCGCAACCTGCAAGCCCCACTTTGCGGTATATTTTACCCTTATTCGGTTGCCGTAGCCCGCTACGCCGCCCTCATTCGGATAAAATCTCCCACAAACTGGGACTCGCAGCTCACGAAAAGCCTTTTTCAAACACGCTCTAGTATATTATGCAGAATAGATATGGAATTCGAGTTGAAATTATGATAAACTAAACTGTAATGTTTTGTCAGTTTTTGTAGTTGTATCTATTACGGTTATGATTTGATAAAACAATCGATCTAAAAGGTCGCAGACACAGCTGTGATGGAGTAGCGGCAGTGTCAGAAAAACAGATGAGGAGTGAAGACATGATAGCACTGATTGATTACGATGCGGGAAATATGAAAAGCGTGGAAAAAGCTCTGCAGCTGATAGGAGAGGATGTGCTGGTGACCAGAGATCCGAAAGAGATTCTGGCTGCGGATAAAGTGGTGTTACCGGGTGTGGGTAGTTTTGGAGATGCGATGGAAAATCTGCACCATTTCGGGTTGGTACCCGTGATTCACCAGGTAGTTCAGGAGCAGACTCCGTTTTTGGGAATCTGTCTGGGACTGCAGCTTCTGTTTGAAAAAAGTGAGGAGAGTCCGGGCGTGGAGGGCCTTGGCATCTTAAAGGGAGAGATTCTTCGGATTCCTGCGGCAGAAGGGCTGAAGATCCCTCATATGGGCTGGAATAATATCCGATTTCCGAATAAAGGACGGTTGTTTGCGGGAGTTCCGGAAGATGCATATGTGTATTTTGTACATTCCTATTATCTGAAAGCACAGGATGAAAAAATTGTGACTGCAACAACCGAATATGGTACCCATATCCATGCTTCTGTGGAAAGCGGCAATCTGTTTGCCTGCCAGTTCCATCCGGAGAAAAGTTCCCATGTGGGCTTGCAGATTTTGAAAAATTTTGCAAAACTGGAAGGAAAAGGAGGACGATAAGATGCTGACAAAAAGAATTATTCCATGTCTGGATGTAAATAATGGAAGAGTAGTAAAGGGCGTGAACTTTGTCAATCTTCAGGATGCGGGTGATCCGGTGGCAGTAGCGAAAGCGTACGACGAGGCTGGTGCAGATGAAGTTGTTTTTCTGGATATCACAGCATCTTCGGATCATCGTAATACAGTGGTAGATATGGTGCGGAAAGTTGCGGCTAACGTATTTATTCCTTTTACCGTAGGAGGCGGTATCCGCACTGTGGATGATTTTCGGTTGCTTTTGCGGGAAGGAGCAGACAAGATTTCCATCAATTCTTCTGCGATAAACCGCCCGGAACTGATTCATGAAGCAGCTTTAAAGTTCGGAAGTCAGTGTGTGGTAGTTGCTATTGATGCAAAGCAGCGTGCAGACGGCTCAGGATGGAATGTCTATAAAAACGGTGGTCGGATCGATGTGGGTCTGGATGCTGTGGAATGGGCAAAAAAAGCAGAAGCCCTGGGAGCAGGAGAGATTCTTCTCACCAGTATGGATGGAGATGGCACAAAAGCAGGATACGATCTGAAACTGACCCGTGCGATCGCAGATGCAGTATCCATTCCGGTTATTGCTTCCGGTGGTGCGGGCTCGCTGGAGCACTTTTATGACGCATTGACAGAGGGCGGTGCAGATGCTGCACTGGCAGCGTCTCTGTTCCATTACAAAGAACTGGAGATCCGGGAAGTAAAGGGATATCTTCGGGACAGAGGACTTCCGGTTCGTCTGTAAAGATATCGGAAATATAAGAAAATACGTAACTGTTCAGTACCTTCACAGCTACGAAAATACAAGTGTGCGTGGAAATCCGGTAAAATCCGGATACAGGAAGATTGCCATTGCACGCACAGGAGAGGAGGAGGGCGTATGCCTCCAATTTCAGGAGCATGGGCAAAAGCCCTGGAAGGGGAATTTCACAAACCCTATTATAAAAAACTATTTGAAACTGTGGGAAAAGAATATGCAACCCATCAGATTTTTCCGGCGGGAGATGATATTTTTAATGCGTTTCATTTTACACCGCTGGATCAGGTGAAAGTAGTGATTCTCGGACAGGATCCGTACCACGGAGACGGACAGGCGCACGGGCTTTGTTTTTCGGTAAAACCGGATGTGGAGATTCCGCCTTCACTGGTGAATATCTACAAAGAACTGGAAGATGATCTGGGATGTTATATCCCAAACAACGGATATCTGGAAAAATGGGCAAGACAGGGTGTTCTGATGTTAAACACAGTTTTGACCGTACGTGCTCATCAGGCAAATTCCCATCGGGGGATCGGCTGGGAAGAATTTACCGATGCGGCTATTCGTGTGTTGGCGGCGCAGGATCGCCCGATGGTTTTTATCCTCTGGGGCAAACCGGCTCAGAGTAAAAAATCCATGCTTGACCCGGACAAACATCTGATTCTGGAGGCTCCTCATCCCAGTCCGCTATCCGCTTACCGGGGATTTTTTGGAAGTAAGCCGTTCAGTAAGACAAATGCTTATCTGACAGCACATGGTCTGGAGCCGATTGACTGGCAGATCGAGAATAGGTAGTCCGGCTATAGAAGACAGATCAGGTATTTGCCGGGATTTTTCCATGAAAGCCGGAAAAATCGAAAAAGAGATAAAGCAGGAGTAAATGATGAGTGAGAAAAATGGATTAGTGAAAAACGCCTCATTTCTGATGATGGCGACTTTGATCTCCAGGGTAATCGGTCTTTTGTATCGAAGCCCTCTGGGGGTTGTGCTGGGAACGGTAGGACTTGGATATTATGGATATGCGAATAACGTGTATGTTATTTTGCTTCTGATTTCTGCCTACAGTATTCCGATGGCAGTATCGAAGGTCGTATCGGAACGTCTGGCACTGAAACAATATCGAAATGCCCAGAAAGTCTTTCATGGGGCGTTATTATATGCAATGATCGTGGGTGGAGTGGCAGCTCTGGTTGCCTTTTTCTTTGGTAATTATCTGCTTCCGGTCAATCAGCAGCAGGCACTTCTGGCTTTGCGGATGCTGGCGCCGACAATTTTCTTTTCAGCAATTCTTGGCGTTATGCGTGGATATTTTCAGGCGCACAGCACGATGATGCCAACCTCGATCTCTCAGATTCTGGAGCAGATCGCCAATGCGATCGTCAGTATTCTGGCGGCATGGCTGTTGATCAAGAAGTTTGCAGTGGACGAGGAGACGCATGCAATTTATGGTGCAGCCGGTGGTGCGATGGGTACCGGAGCCGGTGTGCTGACCGGTCTGGCATTTATGTTGATCGTCTATGCGGCAAACCGGAAATCAATCCATAAAAAGATCGCCAGAGATAAACATACACAGGAAGAGTCCATGGTGGGCGTTATGAAGATCATTTTCCTGATGGTAACGCCGATTATTTTCAATACTTTTGTATACAATGCCAGCAGTTACCTGGATTCCAAGATTTTCTCGGATATCCTGAATATGAAAGGCATCGCTGCAAAAGTAGTCAGTGGCCAGTGGGGAGAATACAGTAATTACTACATTACGCTGATCAATATTCCGCTGGCACTTTCAAGTGCCACTTCCTCTGCAATGATGCCGGAGATTGCAACGAGATTTATCAAAAATGAGTATAAAGAGGCAAATGAAAAGATCAACGAGGGAATCCAGCTGACGATGTTTTTGTGTATCCCGGCAGCAGTCGGTTTGGCTGTGCTGGCGTTTCCAATCACAAAAGTGCTGTTTCCATCCAGTGGAACACTGTCGGGACAGCTGCTTTTAGCAGGTTCCATAACGGTTATTTTCTCCGCACTGTCTACGATTACGAACGGAGTGTTGCAGGCAATCGGTAAAGCGAGAATTCCGCTTCGAAACTCTGCGATTTCTCTGGTGCTGAATGTGATCACTGTGGCGGTATGTTCTTTTGCAGCTCCACAGATGGGCGTGTTCTCTGTATTGATCGCCAGTCTGGTATTTGCAGTCGCCATGTGTGTATTGAATGCCATGTCCCTGAAAAAATATCTGGGTCACAAGAACGATTTTGTCAACGGTTACGGAAAACCACTGGCAGCGGCAGCAGGTATGGGTGTTGTAGCCTGGGTGGTATATTACGGACTGCATCTTCTGGTGCCGATCCGTATCGTGTGCCTGGGTGTTTCTGTAATTCTGGCAGCACTGGTATATCTGATTTTGTATGTGATCGTTACGAAAACAACGGTGGAACAGATGCGGCGGTTTCCGATGGGAAATTATGTGGTGAAAGTGCTACGGATCCTGAAAGTATTCCGATAAAGACAGGAATGGGATTTCCCTGAAATAAAGTAATTCGAGTATGGCTGGTAGATTCTGTACAGAACGCCAGCTTTGCTTTGTTTTCTATACAGATAATGAAGCTGCAATTGTAACTATTCAGCAGCCATTATCCCGCGAGGTGTTTTGGCATATTTATGCCAAAATCCCGAGACATACAAGCAAAAATGCCATCACCGAAGGTGATTTTAAATGCGTTTTTGCTCGTAACTGTGAAGGTACTGAATAGTTACCTGCAATTAATGAAGAATAGAACAGCAATGATTTGTGTAATGGAAGAAAGAAGGATATTACAATGGAAGAAACACAGAGACCATGTAAAAGGGTAGTGGATTCTCAGACGGAACAGACGTATCTGATGCGCCCCAATTATCTGAACTGTTATGGAAATCTGTTCGGAGGACAGCTGATGGGCTGGATTGATGAAATTGCCAGTATCGTGGCGATGCGTCACTGCGAGGCGGACATTACGACAGCGGCGATCGATAACCTGAATTTCAAAGAGGGAGCTACTGTAAATGATGTAGTAGTTCTTCGGGGAAAGATTACGTATGTGGGAAGAACTTCGATGGAAGTACGTGTGGACACATATGTAGAAAGTCGTCACGGTATCCGGAAGGTGATCAACCGTGCATATGTGGTAATGGTAGCCGTTGATGAACACCATCACCCGATTCCGGTCCCGGGACTGATCGTCGAGTCGGAAAATGACAGGGCAGAATGGGAAGGCGGAGAAAAACGATATAGGTTAAGAAAACAGCGGAGAAAAGAAGGATTTTAAAAAGAAAATGAAAATGGCTGAGGAAACGTTCTATGACGAATCCTCAGCCATTTTTATTGCAAAAAAGATCTGTAATGTAATGAGCGTTAGCGAGCCAGAAGCGTGCTGGCACGGTTCTGGGGAGCGGCGAATGGCGATCATGAACGAAGTTCATGATGTAATGATTTTCGCAGATCCATTGTTCTGCTTTTACTTCATATTCTTTACAGCCGTAGACAGCATCAGTTTGATACGGTTCAGCTGGTTTACTTCAGAAGCGCCCGGATCATAGTCGATGGCTACGATATTTGCCTCCGGATGGCTTCTGCGGATCGCTTTGATAACACCCTTACCAACGATGTGGTTCGGCAGGCATCCGAATGGCTGCGTACACACAATATTCTGTGTACCACCGTGGATCAGTTCCATCATCTCACCGGTCAGAAACCATCCTTCACCGGTCTGGTTACCCATGGATACGATCGGTGAAGCCATGCGGGCGAGATCCGAGATATTTGCCGGCGGATCAAAGTGACGGCTCTTCTTGAATTCTTCGGTAGCAGCACTGCGCAGCCAGTTGATAGCGGCGATTCCGGCATTTCCGGTGATAGCGGAAGTCTTCTTAAAGCCCAGTTTCTCGTGCTTAAAGTTCTGGTTGTAGAAACAGTAGCACATGAAATCAACCAGATCCGGAACGACAGCCTCGGCACCTTCCTGTTCCAGAAGCTCTGCCAGATGATTGTTGGCAGCAGGAAGGAATTTTACCAGGATTTCTCCTACGATACCGACTTTCGGTTTCTTTAACTTCTCATCGATCGGCAGACGGTCAAAATCATGGATGATCGTGCGGCAGATCTGTTTAAACCGGGTATGGCTCAGGTGCTTGCCGGAGACAAAGTCGATACAGATTTTCTCCCATTTTTTATGTAAGCGGTTTGTGGATCCTTTTTTGATCTCATAAGGACGCATGCGGTATGCACATTTCATCAGGATATCACCGAAGATACATCCGTAAGCCAGTCTGCGTGCCAGGCCGGGGGTAATCTTAAAGCCTGGGTTGCTCTCCAGACCGCTCAGGTTGATGGAGATTACCGGGATATGTCCCATATCCGCTTTATTCAATGCACGGCGGATGAATCCGATATAGTTGGAAGCACGGCATCCACCACCGGTCTGTGACATGATGATCGCTACTTTGTGCAGGTCGTATTTGCCGGATAACAGTGCCTGCATAATCTGTCCGACAACCATCAGGGACGGGTAGCAGGCATCGTTATTTACATATTTCAGTCCTACATCGACGGCCTCTTTATTATCATTCGGAAGGACTTCCAGATGATAGCCGCTGGAATTGAAGCCTGCCTCCAGGATCTTAAAATGGATCGGAGACATCTGTGGACAGAGGATGGTGTAGTCTTTTCGCATCTCTTCGGTAAATGGTACCCGTTTGATGGAAGACGGCTGAATCACACGTTTTTCTTTCTGTTTCTGTCTGGTGCGGATAGCAGCCAGCAGAGAACGTACACGAATACGTGCGGCACCGAGATTGTTGACCTCGTCGATCTTCAGGCAGGTGTAGATCTTTCCGCTGTTGGAAAGAATCTCCTGTACCTCATCGGTGGTTACGGCATCCAGACCGCAGCCGAAGGAGTTCAACTGGATCAGATCCAGATCGTCACGTTCTTTGACAAAGTTTGCAGCAGCATATAATCGGGTATGATACATCCACTGGTCATTGACACGAAGCGGGCGCTCCAGCGGTGCCAGATGAGACACAGAGTCTTCAGTCAGTACAGCGATTCCGTAGGAATTAATCATATCCGGGATACCATGATGGATCTCCGGATCTATATGGTACGGACGACCGGCAAGAACGATACCGCGTCTTCCGGTTTCTTCCATATAACGAAGGGTTTCTTCTCCCTTTCTGCGGATATCGTCTCGCATATGCTGCAGCTCCATCCATGCCGCATGAGCAGCTTCCAGAACTTCTTCTTTTGGAAGATCAGAAAATTCCTCTACCAGGCGCTTGGTGGCTGTCTCTTCGTTTGTCAGAGCCAGGAACGGGTTGCGGAAGGTGATGGATGGATCATTTAATTCATCTACATTATTTTTGATGTTTTCTGCATAAGAGGTTACAATCGGGCAGTTGTAATGGTTAATTGCTTCCGGGAACTCGGTACGTTCATACGGAATACATGGATAGAAGATAAACTTCACACCCTGACGAAGCAGCCAGGTCACATGACCATGTGCCAGCTTTGCCGGATAACATTCAGATTCACTTGGGATGGATTCGATACCAAGTTCGTAGATCTTACGGTTGGAAGTAGGAGAGAGTACCACCTGATATTTCAGCTTTGTAAAGAAGGTGAACCAGAACGGATAGTTCTCAAACATATTCAGGACTCTCGGGATACCTACTTTACCGCGGACAGCCTGATCGGCATCAAGCGGTGTGTAACCGAAGATTTTTTTGTATTTATAATCAAACAGGTTCGGGATATTTTCTTTATTTTTCTGTTTTCCGATACCACGCTCACAGCGGTTACCGCTGATATACTGACGACCACCGGAGAAACGGTTGATAGTCAGACGGCAGCTGTTGGTACATCCCTTACAGTTTGCCATGCTGGTGGTGTATTTCAAATCATTGATTTTGTCGATGGAGAGCATAGTTGTATCTTTGCCATCTTCGAAACGTTCTCTTGCGATCAGAGCGGCACCGAAAGCACCCATGATACCTGCAATGTCCGGGCGGATCGCTTCACAGTTGGCGATTTTTTCAAAGCTTCGCAGTACCGCATCGTTATAGAATGTACCACCCTGTACGACAATATTTTTACCAAGCTCAGAAGCATCAGAAACTTTGATTACTTTATATAACGCATTCTTGATAACAGAGTAAGCGAGACCGGCGGAGATATCAGCGACGGAAGCGCCCTCTTTCTGTGCCTGTTTTACTTTGGAGTTCATGAATACGGTACATCTGGTACCGAGGTCGATCGGATTCTCTGCGAATAAAGCTGCTTTGGCAAAATCCTGTACACTGTAGTTCAGGGATTTTGCAAAGGTCTCGATGAAGGAACCGCATCCGGAGGAACAGGCTTCATTTAACTGTACGCTGTCTACGGTGTGATTCTTGATCTTGATACATTTCATATCCTGACCGCCGATATCGAGGATACAGTCGACCTTCGGATCAAAGAAAGCGGCTGCATAATAGTGAGATACAGTTTCAACCTCGCCCTCATCAAGCATCAGAGCAGCTTTGATCAGTGCTTCACCGTAACCGGTGGAGCAGGAGTAGGCGATCCGGGCAGTGTCCGGCATCTGGGAATAGATTTCCTGCACGGCACGGATGGTGGTTGCCAGTGGATTCCCGTTGTTGTTGTCATAGAACGAATACAGCAGGGAACCATCTTCACCGACCAGAGCGGCTTTTGTTGTGGTGGATCCTGCATCGATACCAAGGAAACAGTTGCCTTCATAGGAAGCCAGATCACCGGTGGCTACGTTGTACTGACTCTGGCGTTCGTTAAACGCATCATAGTCTTCCTGGGAAGCGAACAGCGGTTCCATACGTGCAACTTCAAAATCCAGTTTGATAGACTGTGCCATCCGTTCTTTCAGAGCAGACAGAGATACGGAAACCTCTTCTTTGGCATTCAGTGCGGAACCGATTGCTGCAAACAGATGAGAATTTTCCGGAACGATGGTATGCTCTTCATCAAGTTTCAGAGTACGGATAAAGGCCTGTTTTAATTCGGACAGGAAATGCAGCGGACCGCCAAGAAATGCGATATGACCGCGGATCGGTTTTCCGCAGGCCAGTCCACTGATGGTCTGGTTGACAACTGCCTGGAAAATAGAAGCAGACAGGTCTTCTTTGGTAGCACCGTCGTTGATCAGCGGCTGGATGTCTGATTTTGCAAATACGCCGCAGCGGGCTGCAATCGGATACAGAGCCTGATAGTTTTTTGCATATTCGTTCAGTCCGGTAGCATCGGTCTGTAACAGGGAAGCCATCTGGTCGATGAAGGATCCTGTACCACCGGCACAGATACCGTTCATGCGCTGTTCGATGTTGCCGCCCTCAAAGTAAATGATTTTGGCGTCCTCGCCGCCAAGCTCGATGGCTACATCTGTTTTTGGTGCAAGTTCCTGCAACGAGGAAGAAACTGCAATTACTTCCTGTACAAAAGGAACTTCCAGATGATTGGCAAGAGCCAGTCCGCCGGAACCGGTGATAACCGGATGTACGGTCATCTCTCCCAGTTTATCAATGGCTTTTGACAGAAGGGAAGCCAGAGTTTCCTGAATATTGGCAAAATGCCGTTCATAGTCAGCAAACAGAATCTGATGAGACTCATCCAGAATGGCAATTTTAACCGTTGTGGAACCGATATCGATTCCCAGGGTATAATTTGGTGTGTTGTTTGTTGTAGCAGTAATAACTGCCACCTCCTTTTCTGTATGTATATGTAACTATTCAGTAGCTACTGTCCCGCGAGGTGTTTTGATATGAATATGTCAAAATCCCGAGACATACAAGCCAAAATGCCATCACCGAAGGTTTAAATGCATTTTGGCTCGTAACTGTGAAGGTACTGAACAGTTACATGTATATGAGTAACCGTTCCTGAGTTTCAACAGTTACATAGGTGTCTGCGTGCATTCCGTTATTCATGGAAAGAAAACAGATGGAATGCCACAAAGGGATTACTTTCTACGAATCCTACATCCTGTCAGATATGAAAACTGTCATATAAACAGTTACATATTTAAATAGGAACATGTCCGAAAATCCGGACTGACTTATTATATGACATTTATTGGAATATGGCAATGTAGAAAAAAGAGATAATCTTTAAAAAAAGAGAAAATAATTGTGAAATATTTATTGAAAAACAAGGCGGAAACAGATATAATAAGCGGTACTGTATGAAAGAACATGGGCATTATTGAAGAAAAAAAGCAATGATGTTTTAAAATCAGAGGATCAGAAAAACTGAACATATGGATCATATACCGGAACATCCGGTAAAAGAAAAGAGAAAGGTGATAAAAATATGTATAAGATCATAGCCAGAGATGGAAATGCAAAACGTGCAGAATTCCAGACCGTTCACGGAACCATCCAGACTCCGGTATTTATGAACGTAGGTACTGCCGCAGCCATCAAAGGAGCAGTGGCGACTACAGATTTAAAAGAAATCGGCACACAGGTAGAACTGTCCAATACCTACCATCTCCATGTGCGTCCGGGTGATAAAATTGTAAAACAGATGGGAGGCCTCCATAAATTCATGAATTGGGATCGTCCGATTCTTACGGATTCCGGCGGATTTCAGGTGTTTTCCCTGGCAGGATTAAGAAAAATCAAAGAAGAGGGCGTAACTTTCCGTTCCCATATCGACGGTCACAAGATCTTCATGGGACCGGAAGAGAGTATGCAGATCCAGTCCAACCTGGCTTCCACCATTGCGATGGCTTTCGATGAGTGCCCGTCCAGCGTGGCAGAACGAAGCTATGTGGAGGATTCCGTGGCAAGAACCACCCGTTGGCTGGCAAGATGTAAAACCGAGATGGCCAGACTGAACAGCCTGGAAGATACGATCAATAAAAATCAGCTGTTGTTCGGTATCAATCAGGGAGCTATCTTTGATGATATCCGTATCGATCACGCAAAAGCGATCAGTGAGATGAATCTGGATGGTTATGCGGTAGGTGGACTGGCTGTAGGAGAAAGCCATGAAGAAATGTACCATATCCTGGATGTGACCGTACCTCATCTGCCACTGGAAAAGCCAACGTATCTGATGGGTGTCGGAACCCCGGCCAACATTCTGGAAGCAGTAGATCGTGGTGTGGACTTTTTCGACTGTGTATACCCGAGTCGAAATGGCCGTCACGGACATGTATACACAAACCAGGGAAAGAGAAACCTGTTCAATGCCAAATATGAACTGGATCAGCGTCCGATCGAAGAAGGATGTCAGTGTCCGGCCTGCCGAAATTACAGCCGCGGCTATATCCGTCATCTGTTAAAAGCGAAAGAGATGCTGGGCATGCGTCTCTGCGTTCTGCATAATCTGTATTTCTACAACACAATGATGAGCGAGATTCGTCAGGCCATCGAAGAAGGCAGATACAAAGAATATAAAAAACAGAAGCTGGAAGGTTTCCTGGAAAACGACAAAAAGTAAAAAAACAATAAAAATATCAAAAACAGCTTGATGGAACCCCTGTTTTTGTGTATAGTAGTAATAACGTCCGTAAACGGAAAAGAAAAAGCAGGAGGAATGTGCAATGGGAGTAGTAATGACTTCAACACAGGCAGCAGGAGCAGCAAGCACTATCTATATGATCGCTATGCTGGTTATCATGTTCGCTCTGATGTATTTTTTAATGATCCGTCCGCAGAAAAAAGAACAAAAACGGGTCACAGCCATGCTGAATGATATGGAAGTAGGCGATGCAATAGTTACCACCGGTGGTTTCTACGGAGTTATCATCGATATCACCGATGAAGATGTAATCGTAGAATTCGGAAACAACAAAAACTGCCGAATCCCAATGAAAAAAGCAGCTATCGCAGAAGTAGAAAAAGCATCTGAAGCAACTGCATAAAATGACATAAGCAAGATAAACAAAACGACCAATCAGGTTTTCAACAGAGAACTTGGCTGGTCGTTTTTTCTTTTTATGTGACAAAGAAGGCAAAATCAATATTTTTATAGAATATTGAAAAGCTTTAATGATCAGGAAATAGAGTATTTGTCAATGTCAGCCGGAAAGGAGCAGGGACAGGGTGTGGTGGCATTTTGCACGCTGCCGCCACACCCTGTCCCTGCTCCTTTCCGGCGTCCGTTCCCAATACCCCCTCAACTTTCCCTTGAAAATACCATGAAAATAGATTATGATAGTCTGTAACAGATTAAAGAGGTAAAGAAAGAAAGGATGAAACGATTATGAACTACAAAATTGCATTAATTCACGGAGACGGAATCGGTCCTGAAATTGTGAATGAAGCAAAAAAAATATTAGATAAAGTATGTCAGGTATACGGGCACACATTCACATACACCAACGTGCTCCTGGGTGGTGCATCCATCGACGTACACGGTGTCCCGCTGACTGATGAAGCTGTCGCAGAAGCAAAATCCAGCGATGCTGTTCTGATGGGATCCATCGGAGGAGACGCAAAAACATCCCTGTGGTATCAGTTAGAGCCATCCAAACGCCCGGAAGCAGGGCTTCTGGCGATCCGTAAAGCTCTGAATCTGTTCGCAAACCTTCGTCCGGCATACCTGTATGATGAACTGAAAGCTGCATGCCCGTTAAAAGAAGATCGGATCGGTGACGGATTTGACATGATCATCGTCAGAGAACTGACCGGAGGTCTTTACTTCGGAGAAAGAAAGACCGAAGAACAGGATGGCGTGATGACAGCTGTGGATACCCTGTCTTATAATGAAAAAGAAATCAGAAGAATCGCTGTCAAAGCATTTGAGATCGCGATGAAGAGAAGAAAGAAAGTAACAAGCGTAGACAAAGCAAACGTACTGGATTCCTCCCGTCTGTGGAGAAAAATCGTAGAGGAAGTAGCAAAAGACTATCCGGAAGTAACCCTGGAACATATGCTTGTAGACAACTGTGCGATGCAGCTGGTACATAACCCGGGTCAGTTTGATGTCATTCTGACAGAGAATATGTTCGGAGACATCCTTTCCGATGAGGCAAGTATGGTAACCGGATCCATCGGTATGCTTTCCTCCGCAAGTCTGAACGAGACAAGCTTTGGACTGTATGAGCCAAGCCACGGTTCTGCACCGGACATCGCAGGAAAGGGAATTGCAAACCCAATCGCAACTATTCTGTCCGCAGCAATGTTACTTCGTTATTCCCTGAATCTGGACAAAGAAGCAGATGCAGTGGAAACAGCTGTTCAGGCTGTCTTAAAAGAAGGATACCGTACCGGAGATATTATGTCTGAAGGATGCACACAGGTAGGAACCGTACAGATGGGTGACCTGATCGCAGAACGGATTCACTAAAACTGAATGGGAAAACAGAAAGGAAGCGTAACGAATATGAGAAGTGATGCAGTAAAAACTGGAATGCAGCAGGCACCTCACCGGTCCCTGTTTAACGCACTGGGAATGACAAAAGAAGAGATGGAGAGACCGTTAGTCGGTATCGTAAGCTCTTATAACGAGATCGTTCCCGGTCATATGAATCTGGATAAAATCGTTAATGCAGTAAAACAGGGAGTTGCCATGGCAGGTGGTACGCCGATCATGTTTCCGGCGATTGCGGTCTGTGACGGTATCGCCATGGGACATATCGGAATGAAATATTCCCTGGTAACCCGTGATCTGATCGCTGATTCCACAGAAGCGATGGCGATGGCCCATCAGTTCGATGCACTGGTTATGGTGCCAAACTGTGATAAAAATGTACCGGGACTTCTGATGGCAGCAGCCAGACTGAACGTACCGACCGTATTTGTCAGCGGTGGTCCGATGCTTGCAGGTCATGTACACGGTCAGAAACGAAGCCTGTCCAGTATGTTCGAGGCAGTAGGATCCTACGCAGCCGGAACTATGACAGAAGACGATGTGGAAGAATTTGAAAATAAAGTATGCCCGACCTGCGGTTCCTGTTCCGGTATGTATACAGCCAACAGTATGAACTGCCTGACCGAGGTACTGGGTATGGGACTTCGTGGAAATGGAACCATCCCGGCCGTATATTCCGAACGTATCAAACTGGCAAAACATGCCGGCATGCAGGTTATGGAAATGTACAGAAAGAATATCCGTCCGAGAGATATCATGACAAAAGAAGCAGTCATGAATGCACTGACTGTAGATATGGCACTGGGATGTTCTACTAACAGTATGCTGCATCTGCCGGCAATCGCACATGAAATCGGATTTGACTTCGATATCACTCTGGCAAATGAAGTAAGTGCTAAAACACCAAACCTGTGTCATCTGGCACCGGCAGGACCGACTTACATGGAAGACCTGAACGAAGCAGGCGGTGTGTATGCTGTCATGAATGAATTATCAAAGAAAAACCTGCTGAATCTGGATTGCATGACAGTAACCGGAAAAACAGTAGGAGAAAATATTGCAAACTGCGTTAACCGGAATCCGGAAGTTATCCGACCGTTAGACAATCCATACAGCCAGACCGGAGGACTTGCTGTTCTGACAGGTAATCTGGCACCGGACGGTGGTGTTGTAAAACGCAGTGCTGTCTGCGAAGAAATGATGGTACACGAAGGACCGGCTCGTGTATTTGAATGCGAAGAAGATGCTATTGCAGCCATCAAAGGCGGAAAAATTGTTGCGGGTGATGTTGTTGTGATCCGTTACGAAGGACCAAAAGGTGGTCCCGGCATGAGAGAAATGCTGAACCCGACTTCCGCAATCGCAGGTATGGGACTGGGATCTTCCGTAGCACTGATCACAGACGGACGATTCTCCGGAGCATCCAGAGGAGCTTCTATCGGACACGTATCACCGGAAGCAGCCGTAGGCGGACCAATCGCACTGGTAGAAGAAGGCGACATGATCCGTATTAATATTCCGGAAACCAGTCTGGAACTGCTGGTATCTGACGAGGAACTGGCAAAGAGAAAAGCAAACTGGCAGCCGCGTGAGCCGAAAGTAACGACCGGATATCTGGCACGTTATGCAGCTATGGTAACCAGCGGTAACCGTGGTGCCATTCTCGAAGTACCGAAGAAATAATTTAGGAGGAAAGACTGATGCAGCTTACAGGATCAGAAATTATTATTGAATGCCTGAAAGAACAGGGCGTAGACACCGTATTCGGATATCCGGGAGGAACGATTCTGAATGTCTATGATGCTTTATATAAACACAGCGATGAGATCCACCATGTACTCACATCTCATGAGCAGGGTGCTTCCCATGCTGCTGACGGATATGCCCGTGCTACCGGAAGAGTAGGTGTATGTATGGCAACCTCCGGTCCGGGAGCAACCAATCTGGTAACCGGTATCGCGACAGCCCATATGGATTCTATCCCGATGGTAGCGATCACAGCTAACGTGGCAACAGGACTTCTCGGACGTGACAGCTTCCAGGAGGTTGATATCGCCGGCGTTGTTATGCCGATCACCAAATATAGTATGATCGTAAAAGATATCCATGACCTTGCACCTGCGATCCGACGTGCATTTACCATTGCACAGAGCGGAAGACCGGGTCCGGTACTTGTGGATGTGACAAAAGATGTGACAGCAGCTGTTACAGAATATACTTATCAGGAGCCGACACCGATCGCTCCGTATACTGCTGAGATGCTGGAATCTGACCTGGATCAGGCAGCAAAACTGATCAGCGAGGCAGAAAAACCATTCATTTTCGTGGGCGGTGGTGCGATCACTTCCGGAGCGGCAGAAGAACTGCGCAAATTTGCACACACCATTAATTCTCCGGTAACGGATTCTCTGATGGGAAAAGGCGCATTTTCCGGAGAAGACGAACTGTATACCGGTATGCTTGGTATGCACGGAACCAAAACATCCAACCTGGGTGTGACAAAGTGTGATCTCCTGATCACTGTGGGAGCACGTTTTTCTGACCGAGTAACCGGTAACACTGCAAAATTTGCACAGAATGCAAAGATCATCCAGATCGATGTGGATGCTGCAGAGATTAACAAAAACATTAAAGTAGACTGCAGTATCATCGGCGATGTCAAAGAAGTATTAAAAGAATTAAACAAAAAGATTCATCCGAAGAATCACGATGCCTGGGTGAAAGAAGTGGAAGATATGAAAGCAAAATATCCGCTGAAATATAACCAGGAAGGTCTGACCGGACCGTATGTCATCGAAGAACTGTATCGTGTGACAAAAGGTGATGCGATCGTCGTTACCGATGTGGGACAGCACCAGATGTGGGCTGCCCAGTATTACAAATACAAAGAACCGCGCACTCTGATCACTTCCGGCGGACTGGGAACCATGGGTTATGGTCTTGGAGCAGCAATCGGTGCAAAATTCGGTCGTCCGGACAAAGTGGTAGTCAATATCGCAGGTGACGGATGCTTCCGTATGAACATGAACGAAGTTGCTACGGCAGCAAGAAATAACCTGCCGCTTATTGAGATCGTTATTAACAATCACGTATTGGGCATGGTGCGTCAGTGGCAGACTCTGTTCTACGATCACCGTTATTCAAGCACCATACTGGATGACAAAGTAGATTTTGTAAAATTTGCAGAATCCATGGGTGCTGTTGGCATCCGTGTGACCAAAAAAGAAGAAGTGGGTCCGGCGATCGAAAAAGCAATCGCACTGAACACAACTGTTGTGCTGGACTGCCAGATCGACTGTGATGACAAAGTATTCCCGATGGTTCCTGCAGGAGCTCCGATCGAGGAAGTCTTTGATGCTGAGGATCTTGCGAAGAAAGAAAAATAGGAATTAATAAATAAAGCAAACCTGATACATTAAAATATATATCTGGTTTGCTTTATTGCTATAAAAATATATTTAAAAGAATTTTGATATTGACAATAATTTATCAGAGGTGTATAGTGTTTCATATGTTAGCACACTAAAGTGCTAATGGGAAAGAAGAAAAAGGATAGCTGTTTAGCTGGCATATGCGAAGGTGCTGAACAGTTATGAAAATATGAGAAAGAGGAGGAAACTAAGGTGAGTAGAGTTTACAATTTTTCAGCAGGTCCTGCTGTACTGCCGGAAGAAGTGCTGAAAGAAGCACAGGCAGAGATGTTAGATTATAAGGATACAGGAATGTCTGTGATGGAGGTGAGTCACCGTTCCAAAGCTTTTGATCAGATTATTCAGGAAGCAGAAAAAGATCTGAGAGACCTGATGCACATCCCGGATAACTATAAAGTGTTATTCCTTCAGGGCGGAGCATCTCTGCAGTTTGCCATGATCCCGATGAACCTGATGAAAAACAAGGTTGCCGATTATATCGTAACCGGTCAGTGGGCAAAGAAAGCATGGCAGGAAGCACAGAAGTACGGAAAAGCAAACAAGATTGCCACTTCCGAAGACAAGACATTCTCTTATATCCCGGACTGTTCCGATCTTCCGATCAGCGAAGATGCAGATTATGTATACATCTGTGAGAATAACACGATCTATGGAACAAAATTCAAAGAACTGCCAAATACCAAAGGAAAAGATCTGGTGGCAGATGTTTCCTCCTGTTTCCTGTCTGAACCGGTAGATGTAAGCAAATATGCAATCATCTACGGTGGTGTACAGAAAAATATCGGACCGGCCGGTATGGTCATCGCAATCGTAAGAGATGACCTGATTACAGACGATGTATTGCCGGGAACTCCGACCATGATGAAATATAAGACACATGCTGATGCAAATTCTCTTTATAATACACCAAACTGTTACTGCATCTATATCTGTGGTAAAGTATTCAAATGGCTGAAAAAACAGGGCGGTCTGGAAGCAATGAAAGAGCGCAATGAAAAGAAAGCCAAGATCCTGTATGATTATCTGGATGAAAGTAAACTGTTCAAGGGAACCGTAGAAAAAGCTTCCCGTTCTCTGATGAACGTTCCTTTCGTAACAGGAGACCCGGATCTGGATGCAAAGTTTGTAAAAGAAGCGAAAGAAGCAGGTCTGGAGAATCTGAAAGGACACAGAACTGTCGGTGGTATGCGGGCAAGTATCTACAATGCAATGCCGATTGAAGGTGTGGAAAAATTAGTAGAGTTCATGAAAAAATTTGAGAAGGAGAATCTGTAAGATGTTTCAGTATCAATGTCTGAATCCGATCTCCAAAGTGGGACTGGATGGATTTACAAATGATTACACAAAAACCGAAGAAATAGAAAAAGCCGATGCGATCCTGGTAAGAAGTGCTTCGATGCATGAGATGAAATTACCGGAAAACATTCAGGCTATTGCCCGTGCCGGAGCCGGTGTCAACAACATTCCGTTACAGGATTGTGCAGAGCAGGGTATTGTCGTATTCAATACACCGGGAGCCAACGCAAACGGTGTCAAAGAAATGGTAATCGCCGGCATGCTCCTTGCATCCCGTGATATCGTAGGCGGTGTGGAATGGGTAAAACAGGAAAAAGATAACGAAAATGTTGGAAAACTGGCAGAAAAACAGAAAAAACAGTTTGCCGGCTGCGAGATCAAAGGAAAGAAACTCGGTGTCATCGGTCTGGGAGCCATCGGAGCCATGGTTGCCAACACTGCGATTTATCTTGGTATGGAAGTATACGGATATGATCCATATATTTCTGTGGATACCGCATGGAAGCTTTCCAGAGAGATCAAACATATCGCCAATGTGGAAGATATTTTCAAAGAGTGTGATTACATTACCCTTCATGTGCCGCTTCTTGACAGCACAAAGGGCATGATCAGCAAAGACAGCATCGCAATGATGAAAGACGGTGTGGTTCTGTTAAACTTCTCCAGAGACCTTCTGGTGGATGAAACTGCTCTGATAGACGCGTTGGAAACAGGAAAAGTGAAAAAATATGTCACAGATTTTGCAAACCCCACCGTTGCAGGCGCAAAAAATACACTGGTAACACCACATCTGGGAGCATCCACAGCTGAATCCGAAGACAACTGTGCATGCATGGCAGTCAAAGAACTGAGAGATTATCTGGAAAATGGTAATATCCATAATTCTGTCAACTATCCAAACTGTGATATGGGTATCTGTGGTGTGGCCGGAAGAATCGCCATCAACCATAAAAATGTAGTAAACATGATCAGCCAGTTCGCAACAGTCCTGGGTGGAGCAGGTATGAATATCTCTGATATGACCAACAAGAGCAAAGGGGATTATGCATATACCCTGATCGATCTGGAGACACCGGCAACACAGGAGATCATCGACAAATTAGACGAGATCGAGGGCGTTCTGAAAGTCAGGATAATAAAATAAATAGAAAATAATACATGCCTGCGAGAGCAGGAAGAAAGGAGAGTCGTTACATCCGAAAGGGCGAAACGGCTCTCTTTTCGCAAGGAAGATTTGAATTTAAGATTCAGTGTAATATATATTTCGGTTACTTCTTCTTACGATTGTATTTCGAGTATGAAAATGGTATGATAGATTTAATATATGAAAAATTGTAACTGTGAAGGTACTGAACGGTTACGAAATCGCAGGAGGTAGGGGTTTATGTCTGACAAATTATATGAATTGATGGACTGGCCGGAGATCGAGGCAGTTGTATATTCTGAAGAATATGCGCCCAGAGAGATCCTCGGACCACATGTAACCGGTGACGGAGTGCTGGTACAGTGTTTTTTCCCGGGAGCGGACAAAGTAACGGTGAAAACGACAAAAGACGGCAGAGAATATCCGATGAGTAAAGAGGACGATGCAGGATATTTTGCTGTATTACTGAGCGGGAGAAAGATCCCGGAGTATACCTATCTGGTGGAGCAGGAGGGGGAGCAGATCGAATGCTATGATGCATATGCGTTTCCCTGTCAGATCACACTGGAAGAAGAACAGAAGTTTATCAATGGTATCTGCTATGATATTTACGAAAAACTGGGTGCACATCCGATGACTGTCAATGGTGTGGATGGTGTGTATTTTGCAGTCTGGGCACCGAATGCGGCCCGTGTCAGTGTGGTTGGAGATTTTAACCACTGGGATGGCAGAGTATACCAGATGCAGCGCCTTTCAGTATCGGGAATCTATGAGCTGTTTATCCCACAGATTCCGGTAGGGTCTCTGTATAAGTATGAACTGAAATTAAAAGACGGTCTGACTTACCTGAAAGCCGATCCTTATGCAAACCAGGCAGAACTTCGCCCGGCAACTGCTTCTGTGGTGGCAGATCTTACACAGTATGTCTGGAAAGATCAGACATGGATGAAGGAACGAAAAAAGATTCAGACAGAGGATGCCCCGATGTTTGTCTATGAGATGCATCTGGCATCCTGGAAAAAACCGGAAGACGGAAGAGAATTCTATAATTACCGGGAACTTGCACCGATGATCGTGGCTTATGTCAAAGAGATGGGATATACACATGTGGAACTGATGCCGGTGATGGAACATCCGTTTGATGCCTCCTGGGGCTATCAGGTGACCGGCTATTATGCACCGACCAGCCGCTACGGCTCACCGGAAGATTTTATGTATTTTGTGGATACGCTCCATCAGGCGGGTATCGGTGTGATTCTGGACTGGGTACCGGCGCATTTTCCGCGGGATACTTTCGGACTTGCCAACTTTGACGGAACCTGTCTGTATGAGCATCTCGATCCGCGACAGGGGTATCATCCACACTGGGGCACACTGATCTATAATTATGGAAGACCACAGGTGAAAAACTTCCTGATTGCCAACGCGCTGTTCTGGACAGAAAAATTCCATGCAGATGGTATCCGCTTTGATGCAGTGGCTTCCATGTTGTATCTGGACTATGGAAAAAACGATGGAGAATGGGTGGCAAATATCTATGGCGGCAATGAAAATCTGGATGCTGTGGAATTGTTAAAACATCTGAATTCTATCTTTAAAAAGAAACATCCGGATGCTCTTCTGATCGCAGAAGAGTCCACAGCATGGCCGAGAGTGACAGGAAGTGTGGACACGGAAGATGGTCTGGGGTTTGATTACAAATGGAATATGGGATGGATGAATGATTTCATCGGCTATATGAGTAATGATCCGTATTTTCGTGGTGCACACCATAACGAACTGACATTCAGTATGGTTTATGCTTACAGTGAACGGTTCATGCTGAGCTTATCCCATGACGAGGTGGTACACCAGAAGGGTTCTCTGTTGGAGAAGATGCCAGGAACCGAGGATAAAAAGTTCGCAAATCTGCGTGCGGCGTATGGCTTTTTTATGACACATCCGGGTAAAAAACTTCTGTTTATGGGACAGGAATATGGTCAGGTACATGAATGGGCAGAAAATAAAGCTCTTGACTGGGAAGACCTGGAAAAACCGGCACACAGACAGATGCAGAACTATACGAAAGCCCTGATTCAGCTTTATAAGACGCATCCGGCACTGTGGAAACTGGACTATGATTCCGATGGATTTGAATGGATCAACTGCGTGGAATGGGAAAAGAGTATGGTGACTTTCCTTCGAAAGTCCAAAAAACAGGAAGATACACTGGTTGTTATCTGTAATTTCTCGGATGTTGCTTATGAAGAGGAACTGGTAGGTGTTCCGTATGCAGGAAAATACAAAGAAATCCTGAACAGTGATGCAAAAGAATATGGTGGAACCGGTGTGGTCAATCCACGTGTAAAGATTGCGAAGAAAGAAGAGACGGATGATCGTCCGTATACGATCAAAGTAAAAGTTGCACCGTTAAGCGTAGCAATTTACAGCTTTACAAAAACAGCAGCAAAGACATCTACCAACAGAACGGCAAAAACAGCGAAAAAGACAGCCGGAAAAGCAGGAAGAAAGATGCTGTCTGCAACTGAGAAAAAAGAAGGACTTCGTAAAGTCATCCAGCAGAAGCTGGAGACGGCTGAGAAGAAAGGTGCAGAAGAGAAAGAAAAATGCACAGCAAAAGAAGCAGAAGCTGCGAAGAAGCCAAAAGAGAAAAAGACGGTAACAGCTAAAAAGGAGACTAAGACAGAATGACGAATGCAATAAAGGCGCTGGCTCAGTGGAAGGAGAGTATTCCACAGGACGGACTTCTTGATTTTGTGCTGAAAGTCATCCTGGCGCTGATCGTTTATTTTATCGGAACAAAACTGATCGGATGGCTCTGCAAAAATCTGCGGAAACATCTGGTAAAATTCGGAAGTGATGAGGCAGCAAAAAGCTTTCTTTTATCAGGAATTAAGATTGGGCTGCATCTGATCTTGATCCTGACGATTGCCGGAAATCTTGGCGTGGACAAGACTTCGGTGGCTGCACTTGTAGGTTCTGCCGGCGTGGCGATCAGTTTGGCTTTGCAGGGTGGCTTATCCAACTTTGCAGGCGGACTGATCATCATGTTCCTGCGCCCGTTTTCCGTTGGCGATTACATCATCGAAAATGGGGAAAAGACCGAGGGAACGGTACAGAAGATCGAACTGTACTACACCACGCTGATGACCATCGACAGCCGTCGGATCGTGATCCCCAATTCTGTGCTGACAAACGACAGTATCACGAATGTAACGGCGATGGAAAAAAGAAGACTGGAGATCAAAGTGGGAATTTCCTATGAATCCGACCTGCTTTTGGCAAAACAGATTCTCCGGGAACTGATCGAAAAAGATCCGGAACTTCTGGATCGGGAAGAAACTCAGGTTTTTGTGGATGAACTGGGGGACAGTGCAGTGATCTTAGGCCTTCGTGCCTGGGTAAAAACAGAAGAATTCTGGAATACCAAGTGGCGTATGAATGAACAGATCAAACTGGAATTTGATAAGAGGGGCATTCGGATTCCGTATCCGCAGATGGATGTGCATATGCACCGGTGAAAGGGAAATATAAAGAGTTTACAAAGTGTAAAAAAATATTAAGAGAATTGAAATTGTATTCCTCGACAAATGGTATATAATTATCCAGAAAAAGGATATACTCGCAAAACGCAGACAGAGCGCGGTGTGTATACAGAAAGGGAGCAAAAGAATAAAGGGGAATCATGGCACAAAAGAAGGGTAAAAAAAGAAAAAAGAAGAAACAGAAAAAAGTAATCATCAGCGTATATCTTTGCCTGATCCTGTTGCTTGGAGTGGCAGCAGCGTATATATGGAGAAGTAATTATTACAAAATCCATTTTTATAAAGATACGTGGATCAACGGACAGGACTGCAGCGATAAGACAGCTTCGGAAGTAAAAGAGCTTCTGCAGGAAAAAATCAGTGAATATACACTGAACATCACCACGAAAGAAGGGGAAACATATACTGTTACCGGACCACAGTTTCATCTGACGTATGTGGATGACAATGGTGTGGATCAGTTACTGATGGATCAGAAACCACTGGAGTGGATTCTCCATGCGTTCCGGGGAGGTAAATATGAAGTATCGGCGAATACCACCTACGAAGAAGATGCGGTGAAACCGATTTTAAAAAGCCTTCCGTTTATGAGCGAGGCAAATATGGTACAGCCCCGGGATGCGGCACTACAGGAAACTGCAGATGGGTATAGGATAGTCCCTGAGGTGGAAGGTAATGCGGTGGATGAAGAAAAAGTTATTTCTCTGGTACAGGATGCCATACAAAACGGCACGACAGAACTTTCTCTGGCGGATCAGGATTGTTATCTGAAACCGGCAGTGTATCAGAATGATGAATCTCTGAATGAACAGATGAATACGCTGAATTCGCTGACCGGTGCAAAACTGACTTATACAGTGAAAGGTACTGTATCCACGATTGATCATGAGGTGTTAAAATCCTGGCTTGTACAGGACGAAAACGGCAATTACTCTATTGATGAATCGAAGGAAAAGGCGTTTATTGAGCAACTTGCGGATCAGATTGATACCTATGGAAAATCCAGAAAATTTACAACTCACGACGGCGCACAGATCACACTGGCAACCAACAGATACGGCTGGCAGGTAGACCGGGAAAAATCCCTGGAAAACCTGAAAACGGCACTGGCTGAAGGAAAAGAGCAGGAGATGGAACTTTCTTACAGCCATAAGGCAAAAGGAACAAGTGATAACGATCTTGGCGATGTCTATGTAGAAATCAGCATCGACAGGCAGACAATGTGGTGCTACAAAAACGGGCAACTTGTGGTGGAGACTCCGGTGGTTACCGGTGATATATCAAAAGAAGGAAGAGCCACTCCGAAAAACGGGTGCTGGCCAATCTTCTGGAAGACCACAGAATACACCATGAAGGGGCCAAAAGATGCGAACGGGCAACCGGAATATACGGCTTTCGTTCATTACTGGATGCCATTTAACGGTGGCGTCGGTATTCATGATCTGGCGAGTCGTGGTAATAATTTTGGCGGTGATATATATAAAACCAATGGCTCCCACGGATGTATCAATACTCCGCTGGAAGCTGCAAAAACTATCTACGAGACAGTATCGGTGGGAACACCGGTAATTGTATATTAAGCATAAGGAAAAGCAGGTTTCTGAACGATAAGGAAAAAAGGATTGGAAATCTGGACAGAAAGTAAGGAGACCAACTATGATTGCACAGGAATATAAAAAGATGTTAGGAGCAAAATCCGTAATCCGTGAGATGTTTACTTACGGAACCGAACGGGCAAAAGAAATCGGAAAAGAGAATGTATTTGACTACAGTCTCGGTAATCCGTCTGTGCCGGTTCCGGAAAAATTTACAAAGAAAATGATCGAACTGCTGGAGACGGAAAGCCCGGTAGCCCTTCATGGATACAGCCCGAGCCTCGGTATCGACAGTGTGCGTGAGGCGGTAGCGGTATCTCTGGAAAAACGTTTCGGTCTGCCATATAAAAAAGAACATATTTTCATGTGCTCCGGTGCTGCAGCAGCTCTGGCACATGCATTCCGTGCAGTAACTGTCCCGGGAGATTCCATCCTTACTTTTGCACCGTTTTTCCCGGAATACAACCCGTATGTCAATCTGACAGGAGCAAAGCTGAAAGTTGTTCCGCCGGATCTGAAAGGATTCCAGATTGACTTTGAAAAATTCGAGACCATGCTGACAAACGATGTTACCGCAGTTCTGATCAATACGCCGAATAATCCGTCCGGTATTGTATACACCACCGATACAGTCAGAGAACTGGCGCGGATCATGGAGAAAAAAGCAACAGAATACGGTCATGAGATATATCTGATCTCAGATGAGCCGTACCGTGAGATTGTTTTTGAGGGTGTGGACGCACCGTTTATCGCGAAGTATTATCCGAATACCATCACCTGTTACTCCTTCAGCAAATCGCTGTCCCTTCCTGGAGAGAGAATCGGTTATGTGGCAGTGTCACCGAGCTGTAATGAGGCGGAAACCATCGTAGATATGTGCGGACAGATTTCCCGTGGTATCGGGCATAACTGCCCGGCATCCCTGATCCAGCTTGCAGTGGCAGATTGTCTGTACGATACCGCAGACCTGTCAGTATATGAGAAAAATGCAAATATTCTTTATGATGCCCTGACCGGTATGGGAGTTGAGATCGTACGCCCGGGCGGAACCTTCTACATGTTCCCGAAAGCTCCGGAACCGGATGCGGTTGCATTCTGTAAGAGAGCAATGAAGCAGGATCTGCTGTTAGTGCCGGGTGATACCTTCGGCTGCCCGGGATATTTCCGTATGGCTTACTGCATCGAGACGGAGAAGGTAGAACGTTCTCTGGATGCATTCCGAAAACTGTAAAAGAAATAAGAGAAGATATAGCAAAAGAAAAGGTGGTGGAACAGAGAAGTTCCATCACCTTTTCTTAAAAGTCAGTGACTGTTCAGCAGTTACATAACGAAAAAACGCCCACCACCTGAAAATAAATGGCGAACGTTTCTGAAAAGCTGAAAATGGGACTTGAACCCACGACCCCTTCATTACGAGTGAAGTGCTCTACCAACTGAGCTATTTCAGCCTGTGAATCAACACAAAAGATATTATATATGATTTGTATGGAAAAGGCAAGACTTTTTGTGCATTTTCATGGAACTTTTTGAAAAAACAGGAAAACTTGTTAAAATCAGAAGGGAATGAGAGGATACCGGAACCGGGGTTGGACTTTGAAATATGTGAAAGAGTATGCTATAATGCCAGAGTGAAAAATAAAGAATAAGAAGGATGTCGGAACAGACAGAAATGAGGATAAAAATGAAAACCTTAGTATTGGCAGAAAAACCTTCTGTGGGAAGGGACATTGGCCGGGTGCTTCACTGTACCCCGCAGGGAAACGGTTTTTTGGAAGGAAAGGATTATATCGTTACCTGGGGACTGGGACATCTGGTAACCTTAAAAGACCCGGAAGGATACGATAAAAAATATAAAGAATGGAAGATGGAAGAACTTCCGATTATGCCTAAAAAACTGGAAACGGAAGTGATCCGACAGACGGCAAAACAGTTCCAAACAGTGAAAAAACTGGTACAGCGACAGGATGTCAAAGAAATCGTGATCGCGACGGATGCCGGAAGAGAGGGAGAACTGGTGGCACGCTGGATCTTAAAAGAAGCAAGAAACCAGAAACCGTGCCGGAGACTGTGGGTGTCTTCCGTGACAGACAAGGCGATCCGGGATGGGTTTGCCCATCTGAAAAACAGCAAAGAGTACGATCCCTTATACCGGGCGGCGGTGTCCCGTGCGGAAGCGGACTGGCTGGTCGGAATCAACGCCACCAGAGCACTGACCTGTAAATATAACGCACAGTTATCCTGTGGTCGGGTACAGACTCCTACGCTTGCGATGATCCAGGCGAGAGAAAATGAGATTCGACGGTTTGTACCGGAAAGTTATTATATGATCACAGCAAAAGCAGACGGTATTACTTTTACCTGGAAAGAAGGAAAAACAGGCAGCCTTCGTACCTATCAGAAGGAGCGTGCCCAGGAGATAAAAAAGGAATGTGAGAAGCACAGTCTGATCATCAGAAAGACAGAAAAGAAAGAGAAAAAAGTTTATCCACCGCTGCTTTATGATCTGACCGAACTGCAGAGGGATGCGAACAAACGGTTTGGATTGTCTGCAAAGGAAACTCTGAATATTATGCAGCGTCTCTATGAAAATCATAAAGTACTTACTTATCCAAGAACAGACTCCAGATATCTGACTTCGGATGTCGTCGGAACCTTATCCGAGCGTCTGGATGCCTGTGCGGTCGGTCCGTACCGGAAGATGGCACTGACAGTAAAAGCACAGCACCCGGAGACGAAAAAATGGTCTTTTGTGGACAATAAAAAAGTATCCGATCATCATGCTATCATCCCGACAGAACAGTTTGTGGATCTGACACATATGACAAATGAGGAACGAAAAATCTATGATCTTGTGGTGCGCCGCTTTTTAAGTGCGTTCTGTCCGCCGTGCAGATACGAAGAGACAGTTATTTATGCAGAGAGTGGAAGAGAACAGTTCGTTGCCAGAGGAAAAGTCATGATAGACGAAGGATTCCGTCAGGTACAGGAGATGAACTGTGAGGATGAGGATGAGTCCTCCCGTGATATGAAAGATCAGACCCTTCCGAAAATCGGTCAGGGTATGGAGTTTAAACAGGTGCAGGTGGATATCCGGGAAGGAAAAACCACACCGCCGCCACGATTTACTGAGGCAACACTGCTTTCGGCAATGGAAAATCCGGTAAAATACATGGAGAACAAAGACCGTGAGATGGTAAAAACCATAGGAGAAACCGGAGGGCTGGGAACGGTTGCCACGAGAGCGGATATTATTGAGAAATTGTTTCACACCTTTTTGCTGGAAAAGAAAGGAAATGAGATTCATATTACATCTAAGGCAAAACAGCTTCTGGAGTTAGTGCCGGAGGATCTGAAAAAACCGGAACTGACTGCAGAGTGGGAGATGAAGCTTTCAAAAATCGCAAAAGGAGAACTGGATGACTGTGTATTTATGAGTGAGATCCGCGGCTATACAAAAGAGCTGCTGCAGGAGATCCGCAGGGAAGAGGGAACCTTCCGTCATGAAAACATGACAAATAAAAAATGTCCGAATTGCGGGAAACGATTACTTGCCGTCAATGGAAAGAATGCGAAACTTCTGGTGTGCCAGGATCGTGCCTGCGGATACCGCGAAACTGTATCCCGGACAACGAACGCCAGATGCCCGATTTGCCACAAACGGATGGAAATGATCGGAAAAGGGGACGACAGTATGTTTGTTTGCTCCTGCGGACACAAAGAACGTCTTTCCAAATTCCAGGAGCGACGGAAAAAAGAGGGCGGAGGTGTATCCAAACGGGATGTGCATGCGTATATGAAGAAACAGCAGAAAGAGGCAAAAGAACCGGTGAATTCCGCATTTGCCGATGCGCTGAAGAATATCCGGCTGAATTAGGAGGGAAAGATGCAAAAAGAAGATATTCGGTTACGACAGGTGATCATACATATTATGGATTCTACGATGGGGATGCCGGTTCTGTCTGACCAGGTGATTGATTTCGGATCAGATTTCGGAGATTTTCTGCGGGCGCATATTTTCCGGCTGTTAGAGAGCGATGATATGAAAAAATGTTCTTTTGATGAAGATTCTAAGGTGCAGGCAGAACTGGAAGCGTACAACGAAGAAAACTTTATCCCGGTCAGTCAGAAACTGGGGGAACTGCTTTACGGTGTTATGAATAAAAATATTGACATTCCGCCGGCGGATCTTCTGGTGGTAGAATATGAGGTGGAACAGCAGCATTTTCTGGCCCTGTTAAAGATGAACTATAAAACGTATTATACCCACATGACGGACTCTGATCCATGGGGAAACAGCAATTCTGTCATCAAACAGAAGGCGATCCTGCCGGGAGAAAATCAGAAACTGGCAGAGGCGGCACTGATTGATATGACAGATAAAAATCTGAAGATCATCGAGAAAAAATATGATGTCAACGGAGTAAAAACAAATTATTTTTCTCAGCTGTTTTTACAGTGCCATGGTTCTTTGTCACCAAAATCCAAACTGGCGATCGTGGCAAAAGCAGTGGACGATGTGCAGAAAAAGTTTTATCATGAGTCCGAGCAGTTTGAGGTGCAGATGGAGACAAAAAGTATCATCAATCAGGCACTGGAAGAAGATGGGGGCTTTGCCGTGCCGGTACTGATCGATAAGATTTTCAAAGAACAGGAAGAGATGAAGGAACAGGTGATTGAAAAGCTGGAAAAATACCATCTGACGGAGACAGAAGTGGAACCACAGAATCCGGCGACGACCAGAAAATACGGAAAACAGAATCTGATCACCGATACCGGTATCGAGATCCGTATCCCGATGGAACAGTATCAGAATAGAGACAAAGTTGATTTTATTACGAATCCAGACGGAACAATCTCGGTATTAATAAAAAATGTAGGAAGTATTATCAGTAAATAAAAGAATAAATAAGAGACAAAGAGGGTTATGAGTGTGAAGAAAAAAACAGTGTTGCTGGCGCTTATGCTGGCGGGAGTCATGGGACTGTCCGGCTGCAAAACCTGGGATGTGGTCTGTGATATACTGGCTGTCGGAACGACAAAAGTGGAGAAGGATGACGGACCGAAAGTAGATCTTGAGGGAGAGACACCGGAGGTAAAAGATGATGACAGTACGGATCTGGAAACGGTAGACAGTAAAACAACTTCCGGAAATGACGAAAAAAAGAAAGACACAAAAAAGAATACTACAAAAGGCAGTGATAGGACGGATAAAAAGAGAGTGACGATGCCTTCCGGGACACCGGAACCGAGTCATACAACGATGCCGACACCAACACCGACACCGTCCGGAATAGAAAAGAAAGAGAAAAGCAGTCATATGATCACCTGCACCTCTCCGGTCAACGTCCGTGATGCGGCAAGCAGTCAGAGCCGTGTGATCGGTGAACTTGCCAAGGGAGATCAGGTAGAAAAACTTGGTGAGGACGGCGGCTGGGTAAATATCCGCTATCAGGGTCAGGAAGCCTGGGTGTACGAAGATTATATGTCAGAGAAGAACAGCAGGAAAGAAGAAACAAAGACAGAAAAATCGAAACAGACAGATCATTCTGCCGATAAAAAATCAGAAACCTACAGTTTTGAAAGTGATGAGAAGGTACAGACGGATTGACAGGTTTATCATAAGAATTTACGGAGGGCATGCCTTTTGGCATGGAAAAGACTATGGCGAAAAAGAGAATGACAAAAAAGGAAAGAATGCGTCAGAGAAGACGGAGACAGAGAATGATGTTTGGCGGTGGATTACTGCTTGTGGCGGTTGTGTTTACTGTGATCCTGCTTCTGCTCGGTTCTAAAGGATGCGGAATATCAAAAGCAGAGGGAGATGAGGTTGAAGCCGTACCGTCTGCGGAGGCCACTGAGGCGCCGACGGTCGAACCGACACCGACGCCAGAGCCGGTACCATCGGTCGACATCAGCGATATCAACAGTCGATCCGGGATTCTGGTAAGACTTTCTGACGGCAAAGTGGTGGCAGAAAAAGATGCAGATGCAAAGATTTATCCGGCATCCATGACGAAGATCATGACAGCAGTTGTCGGTCTGGAAAATTTGTCGGATCAGAATGAGACGATCACGATCGACAGGGATACTTATGACCGGTTGTATACCGAAGGAGCTTCTCTGGCAGGCTTCGGAGCTGGAGATGAGGTAAAGGCAATCGATATCCTTTATGGTGTGATGCTTCCCTCCGGCGCGGAGTGCTGTGTGGGGCTGGCTCAGCATCTGTTTGGATCTGAGGAAAACTTTGTGGCAAAGATGAATGAAAAAGCGGCAGAACTTGGCATGGATAGTACACATTTTGTAACATGTACCGGACTGCATGATGAAAATCATTATACAACAGTGCGTGATCTGACCAAGCTGTTAAGCTACGCACTGCAGAATGATACATTCCGACAGATCTACTGCACCTCAGAATATACGACAAGTGCTACAGCATCCGCACCGGAAGGTTTGCATTTTCTGAGTACGATGTTCAAGAAGATGGATTCTCCGGAGGTAAATGGCGGAGAGATCGAAGGCGGTAAGACCGGATATACCGGCGAAGCAGGACAGTGTCTGGCAAGTCTTGCCAAAGTAGATGATGTAGAATACATCCTGGTGACTGCAGGAGCCCCGGGAGGACCTTCCACCGAGCCATACCATATCGAGGATGCAAAAGCTGTCTATAATCGTATACAGGCAGGAGAACAGGAATCTGCAGCAGATACGGCCGCTGATTCACAGGATGACCAGGCAACGACAGAGACGGATGGAGCTGCCTGAGAGATTTTAAGGAAAAGTTAAGAAAAAAGAAGAAAGATTCGTCAGAAGTGTATGGTATGATAAGATCATCAAAAGAGATTTTACTATACTAACATGTTTGAATAGACAGAAGCGTTTTCCGTGCGGCCGCATGGAAAACGCTTCTTTTGTGTATACTTTTTGTGTACAGACAAAAAAGACCCGAAAGCGTCAGCCTCCAGGTCTTTTTCTCAAGTTAAGGGATGCAAATATTATGCTCTTTCAACTTTGCCGGATCTCAGGCAAGAAGTACAAACGTACATTTTCTTAGCTCCACCGTCTACCTTAACCTTTACAGATTTTACATTGGATTTCCACATTTTGCTAGATCTTCTATGGGAATGGCTCACGTTGTTTCCGAAATGAGCACCTTTTTCACAGATCGCACACTTTGCCATGACTGCACCTCCTTAACACTATTTATCGTAATCGTTCGTAATCATAGATTCGCAACACTAGATATTCTAACAGAAGAATTATCATTTTGCAAGCAAAAATATAAATTTTTCAAAAATTATATTTCTTTTTCTACAAAAACAGGTTATAATACATACAGTATAATTCATCAGCGAGGGAATTTCCACCCCAAAATGAGTTATAAAGTTGTTGAGAACGGAGTGAACAGCAGCGCTATAAAATGAGAAAAGAGCAGGTTATTGTAAACAAATAAAATACGTCAGCACAGCAATACCGGGAGGAACCGGGGAATGAAGAAGACGGACAGAACAATAACCGGGAATGGAGGTTGACCTATGAAAGGGCGTATGAACACGGGAATGGGAGAAATTACCATCAACACAGATGTGATCGCCACTTATGCAGGCAGTGTGGCTGTGGAGTGTTTTGGTATTGTAGGTATGGCTGCAGTAAATATGAAAGACGGTCTGGTAAAACTCTTGAAGAAAGACAGTCTGAAACATGGAATCAATGTTACATTAAATGAAAATAAGATTTCCCTGGATTTCCATGTCATTGTAGCTTACGGAGTAAGTATCCGTGCAGTTTCTGACAACCTGATTGCCAATGTAAAATATAAAGTGGAAGCGTTTACCGGTATTGAAGTGGAAAACATCAATATTCTGGTAGAAGGCGTTCGCGTAATTGATTAATGAAGGAGGAGCTTTAGAAAGCGATGAATACAATAGATGCCAAACTGCTTGCCAGGATGTTTCTGGCAGGAGCTAAGAATCTGGAAGTGAAAAAAGAGTGGATCAACGAGTTAAACGTGTTTCCGGTACCGGATGGTGATACGGGAACCAATATGACTCTGACGATCATGTCAGCGGTAAAAGAAGTCAATAATCTGGAAGATATACAGATGACATCTCTGGCAAAGGCTATTTCCTCAGGATCTTTACGTGGTGCAAGAGGAAACTCCGGTGTTATTCTTTCTCAGCTTCTTCGTGGATTTACCAAAGGAATCCGTGATCTGGAGGAACTGGATGCTGTGGCACTGGCACGTGCCGTAGATAAAGGCGTGGAGACTGCATACAAGGCAGTTATGAAACCAAAAGAAGGAACAATCCTTACTGTAGCAAGAGGTGTTGCAGACAAGGCACTGGAACTGGCTGAGGATGCGGAAGATCTGCAGACATTCCTGGAAGACGTACTGGAAGAAGGACGCAGAGTTCTTGCGAAAACTCCGGATATGCTGCCGGTACTGAAAGAAGCCGGTGTTGTGGATTCCGGCGGACAGGGTCTGATGGTTGTCCTGGAAGGTGCCTTTGACGCGTTTATGGGAAAAGAAGTGGATCTGACTTTTGACGGAGGAGAAAGCGCAAAAGTTGTAAAAATTACTCCGCAGGCAGAAGCAGATATCAAGTTTGGATACTGTACGGAATTTATCATTGTATTAAATAAAGAATTTACTGCAGAAGATGAGGTGGACTTTAAAGCATATCTCAGCTCTCTGGGTGATTCTATCGTGTGCGTGGCTGACGATGAAGTGGTTAAGATTCACGTACATACCAATGATCCGGGACTGGCGATCCAGCGTGCTCTTACCTATGGTTCTCTGTCCAGAATCAAGATCGATAACATGCGTGAAGAACATCAGGAAAAACTGATTAAAGATGCGGAAAAAATTGCTGCACAGCAGGCAGAAGAGGCAGCAAAAGCACCGAAGAAAGAAGTAGGATTTATTTCTGTGTCCATTGGCGAAGGTTTCGGACAGATTTTCCGTGATCTTGGTGTGGATTACCTGATCGAGGGTGGACAGACGATGAATCCGAGTACGGAAGACATGCTGAATGCGATCGGTAAAGTGAATGCAGAGCATATCTTTATCCTGCCAAATAATAAAAATATTATTCTGGCAGCAAATCAGGCAAAAGCACTGACGAAAGACAAAGATATCATTGTTATTCCTACCAAGACTGTACCACAGGGTATTACAGCAGTGATCAATTATGTACCGGAAAAATCTGTGGAAGACAATGAAAAAGATATGACAGAAGAAATTACCCGCGTAAAGACCGGTCAGATCACATATGCGGTAAGAGATACTCATATTGATGATAAAGAGATCCATGAAGGTGATATCATGGGTATCGGAGATCATGGTATGCTGGCTGTCGGAAAAGAAGTGGCAGCAGTAGCAAAAGAAACTGTAGAACAGATGGTGGATGATGAGACGGAACTGATCAGCATCTATTACGGAGAAGGTTTTACAGAAGAAGAGGCAGAGAAACTGGCAGGAGAACTGGAAGAACAGTATGATTACTGTGATGTGGAAGTAAATTGCGGAGGTCAGCCAATCTACTACTGTATTATTTCTGTAGAATAAAAACCGTCCGGTTTTATGGAACGTTTGAAAAGGATGTCTGTTCAAAGTTCTGACGGTGAGACAGGGTGAAAATAGAAAAAGATGCTGGACAGTATTAAGAGTTCAGCATCTTTTTCTGTCAGCAGAGAAAGAAAAGAAAGAAAAATCTGATCGGGAAGAAAACAGGAATATTGGATCTGCGGAGAGGTGAGAAGGAAGGATGAAAGAAAAGGAATCTATCCGAACACTGAAAGGTGTGGGAGAAAAGACAGAGAAATTATTTCAGAAAGTGGGGATTTCTACGGTGGGGCAACTTCTTCGGTATTATCCAAGAGATTATGATATTTACCGGGAGCCGGTGACCGTGGAGAGTCTGAATGATCAGGAGACTGGTGCAGTGCTAGCAACACTGACATCATCGCTGGATATGAAAAAAGTGCGGAATCTGACTGTAATCTCCGGAACCATTGCCGATGCAAGCGGGCGATGCAGGGTGATTTGGTTTAATCAGCCCTATCTTCGTAATCAGCTGCGGCGGGGCATGACTTTTGTTTTTCGCGGAAAAATCAGTAAAAAGGGAAACCTGTCTGTGATGGAACAACCTGAGGTCTGCACACCGGCGGCGTATGAAGAAAAACTGAACAGTATGCAGCCCAAATATGCACTTACCGCAGGTCTCAGCAACAATATGGTAACAAAAATGGTAAGGGCTGCTCTGGAACAGCTGGATCTGTCACAGGATTATCTGCCGGAGGAGATTCGTCTGGAGTATGAACTGGCAGAATATAATTTTGCGGCGGTACAGATTCATTTTCCATCCGGTCAGGAACAGTATCTGGAAGCGAGAAAACGACTGGCATTTGATGAGTTTTTACTTTTTATTATGGGTCTGAAACAGCTAAAGGAACAGAACGCAGCGGATAAAAACCATTACCGGATGAAAGAAGTCTGGAAGACGGAGGAAGTGATGGAAAATCTGCCATATCAGCTGACCGGGGCACAGAAGAATGTCTGGTATGAGATTGAACAGGATCTGCGGGGGGAAAAATTGATGACCCGTCTGGTACAGGGAGACGTGGGCAGCGGTAAGACTATCGTGGCATTCCTTGCGATGATCATGACAGCAGAAAACGGCTATCAGAGCGCCATCATGGTCCCCACAGAAGTGCTCGCCAGACAGCATTATGAAGCTCTGACAAAGCTTCTGGAAGAAAATGAGCTGCTGGAACAATATCGGCCTGTGCTTCTGACAGGATCCAATACAGCAAAAGAAAAACGTCAGATCTATGAAGCAATCGCATCCGGAGCGACAAGGATGATTGTAGGAACACATGCGTTGATTCAGGAAAAGGTCACATATGAAAGTCTGGGTCTGGTTATCACGGATGAACAGCATCGATTTGGTGTGCGTCAGAGAGAAGAATTTTCATCCAAAGGACAAAAACCGAATATTCTGGTTATGAGTGCTACTCCGATTCCACGAACTCTCGGCATTATTCTTTATGGAGATCTGGATATCTCAATCATCGATGAACTGCCTGCGCAGAGACTGCCAATAAAAAATTGTGTTGTGGACACGAATTACCGGAACAAGGCTTACCGCTTTATCGAAAAACAGGTGCAGGAAGGTCATCAGGTTTATGTGATCTGTCCGATGGTGGAAGAAAGTGAGGGAATGGACGGAGAAAACGTCATCGATTATGCCGAACGGTTGCGCCATGAATTTTCATCTTTTGTTACTGTTGGGATTCTTCACGGAAAGATGAAACCGAAAGAAAAGAATGAGATCATGGAAGCGTTCAGTGAGAACAGGATCCAGGTGCTGGTTTCCACGACCGTTGTGGAAGTTGGTGTGAATGTGCCCAATGCCACGGTGATGATGGTAGAAAATGCCGAACGGTTTGGTCTTGCCCAGTTGCATCAGCTGCGCGGCCGTGTAGGGCGTGGACAGTGGCAGTCGTATTGTATTTTTATTCATGGCAAAAATCAGGCGGAAAAATCAAAGAGGCTGCAGATCCTGAATAAGTCAAATGATGGTTTCTATATTGCGCAGGAAGATCTGAAACTGCGGGGGCCGGGTGATCTGTTTGGTGTACGTCAGAGCGGAGATTTGAACTTTGAGATCGCTGATATCTTCCGGGATGCATCGATCCTGAAAAAAGCCAGTGATGCAGCTGGATATATCCTGTCACTGGATGGTACACTGGAACTTCCACAGCATCGTCTGCTGAAAGAAAAACTGGAAGAATATGCCGGAAGACAGATAGAAGATCCGGGCCTGTAAGCTGTGTTTTTGAAGAAAAACTTGCAAAATGTGGAAAGATGGGGTAAACTAACTGCTGTAGTTGGCTATTACTTACAGAAGATATTCTGTGAAGCAGATGGCCGGTAACGAAGGAAACGGTAACGTTAACTTGAGTGTGATTTTGAGGAGGATTATGAATATGGCAGTTAAGAAAACAGTTACGAAAGCAGCAAAGCCGGCAGTTGAAACAAAGGAAGTAAAAGCTGAAGAGACAAAAACAGTGAAAGCTGAAGAAGCAAAAGCAGCTAAAACTACCGCGAAAGCAGCAGAAGCAAAGACAACTGAAACTGCAAAGAAAGCACCTGCGAAGAAGACAACCGCAAGAAAAACACCGGCAAAGAGAACGACAACAAAGAAAGCGGCTGTAGTGACAGAAGAAGTATATCTGCAGTATGCGGGAAAAGAATTCTCATCCGCAGATCTGACCGCAAAAGTAAAAGAGATCTGGAAAGAGATGGGTAAAAAAGCAGCAGACTTAAAGGACATCAAAGTATATGTAAAACCGGAAGAGAATGCAGCTTATTATGTGATCAACAATGAAGAGACTGGAAGTTTTGGCTTATAATAGAGACTGAAAAACAATGCAACGAAAAATCTCCCGGGGAGAGCGTTTTCCCGGGAGATTTTGTGCGTTCAGGAAGTCAGCAATCGATTACTGCATGCTTCCGCCTGTATAACCGGATCCCTGGCTCATCTGTTTTTCCTGAGCTTCGATCATTTTCTTGACCATATAGCCACCGACAGATCCGTTCTGCTTTGAGGTCAGGTTTCCGTTATACCCGTCAGAAAGGGGTACACCCAGTTCGTTTGCTACTTCAAATTTGAAACGGTCTAACGCACCTTTTGCTTCCGGTACTGCTGCTGTGTTAGTAGAAGTTTTGGACATGATTGGTTTCCTCCTTGACTTGTTTTTGGGTAACTGTGATAGTATGAAACAGTTACGTGTGTGTAACTTGTTGTTACGCTGTTAGTATGTGACAGGAGAAAAAAATAACACTAGAAGTTTTTGCAAATACTGGATAACCTTAGATTTTTTGGTACAAACTTACAAAAACAATTGCAGATAACCAGGTGATTTGATATAATAAAGCTAAATTTGGATGAGAGGGCGGGTTAGAGCATGAACATTGGCATTATTGCGCATAACAGCAAAAAAACATTGATTGAAGATTTTTGTATTGCGTATAAAGGGATTTTGGGAAAACATGAAATATACGCAACGGGCACTACCGGCCGGCGAATTGAGGAAGTTACTAATCTGAGAGTGCATAAGTTCCTGGCAGGGTCTGTGGGCGGAGATAAACAGTTTATGGCGATGATCGAGAGAAACGCCATGGATCTGGTGATTTTATTTCACAATCCGAACATGACAAGTCCGAAGGAACCGAACGTGTACCAGATTGCAAGCTGTTGTGATCAGTACAATATCCCGGTAGCAACCAATATTGCAACGGCAGAGTCACTGATTCTGGGACTTGACAGAGGCGACCTTGACTGGAGAGACCAGATATAAGGTAACGATTCGGCAGGCAGTATCCCGCGAGGGCGCTGAACAGTTACAAGATAAGAAGATGTAAGAAAGAAAATAAAACGATATGAGAGTAATTGCGGGAAAAGCACGTAGTCTGCGTCTTAAAACCATAGAGGGTATGGACACCAGACCGACTACCGATCGAATTAAAGAGACATTATTTAATATGATTCAGCCATCCATAGCAGACAGCAGATTTCTGGATTTGTTTGCGGGAAGCGGTGGCATTGGTATCGAGGCGTTAAGCCGCGGTGCCTCCTGGTGTGTGTTTGTGGAGCAACAGAGGAAAGCAGCAGAGTGTATCCGGGAGAATCTGGCTTTTACCAGATTGAAAGAGGATGCCACTCTGTTGGTGACTGATGCGGTGTCTGCGGTGAACAAGCTGGATGGGGAAGAGGCCTTTTCCTGGATCTTTATGGATCCGCCATATGGAAAAGGACTGGAATTTCAGGTTCTGGAAGCGTTACAGGGAACTACTCTTGTTGATGAAGATACACAGATCATCATCGAGGAGTCACTGGATGTTACCTGGGAGCGGGCGGAAGAACTTGGTTATGAAATCATAAAAGTGAAGAAATACAAGACAAATCAACACGTATTTCTGAAAAAAAGAGGAGAATTATGACAACTGCTGTTTATCCCGGTTCGTTTGATCCGGTTACAAATGGACATTTAGATGTAATATCACGGGGCGCAGAGCTTTTTGATAAAGTAATTGTGGGCGTTTTACACAATTCTACAAAAAGTCCGTTGTTTTCTGTGGAAGAACGTGTTAGAATATTAAACGAGGCGACCAAAGATCTGACAAATGTGGAGATCGTCGCATTTAGTGGACTGTCTGTGGATTTTGCCAGACAGTGTAAAGCGAAAGTGATTATCCGTGGCCTTCGGGCAATCACAGATTTTGAATATGAACTGCAGATGGCGCAGACCAACCGCGTGCTGGCACCGGATGTGGATACAATGTTTCTGACAACCAGTCTGGAGTATGCTTATCTCAGTTCAACAACAGTAAAGGAAGTGGCAGCGTTCGGCGGTGATATTTCCAAATTTGTACCTGGATTTGTGATGGATGAGGTACATAAAAAATTAAAAAAATAGTAAAGCAGGAACTTATCGATAAGGAGAGAAGAAAGATGAGCAGCAGAATTGAACAGATTATTGAAGAAATCGAAGAATTTGTAGAAAGCTGTAAATATCAGCCATTATCTACAACAAAGATTGTTGTCAATAAAGAAGAACTGGAAGAACTGTTAAGAGAACTTCGTCTGAAAACACCAGATGAGATCAAAAGATATCAGAAGATCATCAGCAATAAAGATGCGATACTGGCTGATGCACAGGCAAAAGCAGACAGCCTGATCGCAGAAGCACAGGCTAAGACCAAAGAGATGGTCAGCCAGCATGAAGTAATGCAGCAGGCATATGCACAGGCAAATGAGACTATTGCCAATGCAAACAAACAGGCACAGCAGATTCTGGATGAAGCAACAATGGATGCAAATAATATTCGTCTGAGTGCTATTTCATATACCGATGATATGATGGCAAACATGGAACAGATTCTTGCTACTGCAATCAATGAATCAGGAGAAAAGTACAAAAATTATCTTACATCCATTCAGAGCTGCTATGATGTAGTAAGACAGAACAGATCCGAACTGGCACCACAGGTATCCGGTGCGGAGACAACAGAAACAGAAGAAACTGCAGAAGCAGATGCTTCACTGGAAGGTCTGGACGAAGAGTAAGAGCCAGCCAACCAGCAGGGTACAGATTCCATGAACTGTTTTTCCTGCAATATAAGTACGAATCGAGAGGGGAGTGCCGCAGAGCATTCCCCTTGTTTGTGCTATACAGGACAATCCACCAAAAGAGGCAAAAGTCAGAGAAAGAAGGTAACGGAGGGGCAAGTGCATAGAAGAAGCACCAACAAGGGCGATTCCGGTAGTCATTTCCGTGAATCCGGTGAGAAATAACGATAGTACAGGCACGGGAGCAGTGAGATGCACCACCAGAGATGCCAGAATAGAAAACAGGATGATATAGCCTCCCAGTTTGGTGACAGATTCAAATGCGTGCATGATGGAAGCATCGATCATATGGCTGAGAGAATGGCGGAGTGTCTGTGCCGACGGAGAATCCGAGGGGACAGTAACATCACGACAGTCCGGCCGGAGGATCAGACGGAAAATCAGCGAAGTAAGATATAAAGAAAGATACAAAATGAAAAAGGTATATCCGGAAGCGTGAGAAAGATGGAGGGTGTCTGTGAGAATATAGGAGCTGATAAACACAGGTCCCGGATTGTTACAGAATGTCAGCAGATACTGCGCTTCACTTTTGGTGATTTTTCCCTCACGGAACAGATCAGCAGTCAGTTTTGCGCCCATAGGATACCCACAGATAAGGCCAAGCAGGAGTGCATAGGAGCCGTACATAGAAAGCCCGAATAAAAAGCGGAAGACAGTTTTGATCTTTCGAAGCAATACAGAGACCAGACCGGTATGAATGAAAAAGTCCGAGAAAATCATAAAGGGAAGCAGAGAAGGAAGCACATGAAAAAACCAGAGTGTTACTCCGGAGGCAGAGGACTGAAAAGCTTCCTGGGGAAAACACAGCAGATAAATAAAAACGAAAAAGAGAAGGGTATACAGAATTACAGAACGCATGGACATCTCCTTACAGTGGATATTACAGTGACGGCTCATTGGGTAAAGCGTGTTACCGGGAACAGAGCGAACAGTGACTCTCAATGGGGCTGGTTATATATATGCCTTGATTTTTGAATGTATTTATTCTAAAATAAATGTATTGTGGCCGGAGGGTAAGGTATGCGGCTCAAAAACTGACGATGCGAACGGAGTACGTCAGATTACAGGAGGTTATAGCAAATGACAGTATTAGAAGGATTAAAACCGGAAAAAGTATTTTATTTTTTTGAAAAACTGTGTGAGATTCCACATGGCTCCACCAACATGAAAGAAATCAGTGATTATCTTGTTTCCTTTGCGAAAGAAAGAAATCTGAAATATTATCAGGATGAGGCGTACAATGTAGTGATCTATAAAGAGGCATCTGCCGGTTATGAAGATGCTCCGATTACTATTTTACAGGGACATTGTGATATGGTTGCAGAAAAGACACCGGATTCAAATCATGATTTTACAAAAGATGGTCTGAAACTGAAAGTGGAAGGAGACTATCTGACAGCAGAGGGAACAACCCTTGGCGGTGATGACGGAATCGCTGTTGCCTATATGCTGGCAATTCTGGATGATGATACATTAAAACATCCGGCACTTGAGTGTGTGATTACCACAGACGAAGAAATCGGACTTCTGGGAGCAAAGGCACTGGATACTTCCGTACTGAAAGGAACACATATGATCAACATGGATTCTGAGGAAGAAGGATATCTGTGGATCAGCTGTGCCGGAGGATTAAGCGGAACCAGCCGGATTCCTGTAGAATATCAGGAAATGGAAGGAGTAGTAACAGAAGTTTTGATCGATGGTCTTAACGGTGGACATTCCGGAGCAGAAATCGATAAAAATCGTGCAAATGCCAATAAACTGATGGGTCTTTTCCTGTATGAACTGGGACAGAAGACTGCATATAGCATCAAAGATCTGTCCGGCGGAACGAAAGATAATGCAATTACAAGAAGTTGTAAGGCAACACTGGTTCTTGGTGAGGAAGACCTGGCGGAAGCGAAAATCACAGCTGAAAAACTGCAGAAAGATCTTCGCACTGAGTATGCAGGAAGTGATGAAGGAATCACTATTTCCGTAACAACGGGAAAAGAAGAAACTGTGCAGGCACTTTCTATGGTCAGTAAAGAAAAAGTTGTATTTTATCTTGTACATGTACCGTTTGGCATTGAGAAGATGAGCGGAGAAATCGAAGGACTGGTAGAAACCTCCAGTAATCTTGGCATCCTGAAACTGGGAAAAGATGCGTTATATTCCACCAGCAGTGTGAGAAGTTCTGTGGGAAGCGCAAAAGAGCATCTGTCTGCAAAATTACAGTATCTGACAGAATTCCTGGGAGGATCTTATGAAGAACAGGGTGATTATCCGGCATGGGAGTACAGGAAAGATTCTAGGATGAGAGATCTGATGGCAGATGTATATGAAGAACTTTTTGGTGAGAAACCGGTAGTGAAAGCGATTCATGCAGGCCTGGAATGTGGTCTGTTTTATGACAAAATCCCAGGTCTGGACTGTGTATCTTTCGGACCGACCATGATTGATATTCATACAACGGAAGAAAAACTGTCCATTCCGTCAACGGAAAAAATGTGGAAGTATTTGGTACACACTCTGGAGAAAATGAATACGATCAGATAAATGAAAATACAAAAAAAGTGAAAAAGAGGGCTGTCGCGGCGCGGCAGCCTTTTTCTCTGGAAAACATTAAAATTGCAGTTCTGAAAAGGCAGGGAAAAGCATAGGATATATAGGATGAGGAAAGTTACTGACCAGCGAAGTGTTTTCCTGACTGGCAAAGTATGTTATAATGTACGAAAGAGACTAGATTATGACGACAGAATAAGGAGAGGTTAACATGGAAATACAATTATGGCGTGAAATACTCAGTCCCTACGAGCAGGCTGTTACAGAACTGGTAGAAAAGTTCCAACATCTGAGCCTGGAACACAGGGAACGGGGATTGTATTCTCCCATCGAACAGGTCACAGGACGTGTAAAAAGCATTACCAGTATTCTGGAAAAAATGAAACGAAAGAACATTCCGTTTGAGGAAATGGAAGAACAGGTAGAAGATATTGCAGGCATCAGGATCATCTGTCAGTTTGTGGAAGATATTCAGAGAGTGTCAGATCTGATCGCCGGGCGTTCCGATATGGAAATCAAATGTATCAAAGATTATATTGCACATCAGAAAGAGAGTGGTTACCGAAGCTATCATCTGGTTATTTATTATCATGTAGAGACATTAAATGGTCCGAAAAAGATCCAGGCAGAGATTCAGATACGAACGATGGCAATGAATTTCTGGGCAACCATCGAGCATTCTCTGCAGTATAAATATAAGACAAATATTCCACCATATGTCAAAGAACGGCTTGCCAATGCGGCACAGGCGATTATTGCACTGGACGGTGAGATGTCTTCGGTGCGAAATGAAATTATGAATGCACAGAATTCTTCTCTGATGCAGCGTAATCTGGTGATGGATATTTTACAGAACATTGAGAATTTGTATCAGAAGTCCAATCGCAGAGAGGTGGAGAAGATACAGGATGAGTTTTACCGGATCTATGCATCCAACGATCTGCAGCAGCTCAAGCGGTTTCATCAACAACTTGATATTATTGCGGAAGGGTATTGTGCCCAGGCGGTGACGAGCGAGGGATGGGATCAGAACCTGTAGAACAGAGAAATTGTTTTATGACATTTACTATGAGAAAAAGGAAGAATACAGATGCACTTACCTGAGAAATTCCAGAAGGAGATGGAAATCCTTCTGGGGGATGAATATCAAGCATTTAAAGAAAGCTATGACAGACAGCCGGAAAACGGTCTGCGTCTGAACCGAAGAAAGGTGACGGGAGAGGAGTTCCTGACCCGTACACCTTTCTTGTTGAAAAAAATACCCTGGATCGACAACGGATATACGTACGGGACCGGTACACCGGCGAAAGATCCGTATTATTATGCGGGATTGTATTATCTGCAGGAACCGAGTGCAATGACACCTGCTAACCGTCTGTCGCCGGAACCGGGTGATTATGTGCTGGATCTGTGCGCGGCACCGGGAGGAAAAGCGACCGAGCTTGGTGCAAAACTGAACGGGGAAGGACTGCTTCTTGCTAATGATATCAGTAACAGCAGGGCAAAAGCGCTGTTGAAGAATCTGGAACTGATGGGAATTCCCAATATTTATGTAACCAGTGAAACATCGGAGAAACTGGCGAAGATACTGCCGGAGTTTTTTGATAAGATTCTGGTAGACGCACCGTGTTCCGGGGAAGGAATGTTCCGCAAGGAGCCGCGGATGATGGCAGACTGGGAACAGCAGGGACCGGAATATTATAGTAAGCTTCAGAGAGAGATTATTCTGGATGCGGCAGATATGCTGCGGCCGGGAGGAAAACTTCTCTATTCCACCTGTACGTTCAGTGAGTTGGAAAATGAGGGAACGATCCAGTATCTTCTGGAACAGCGGCCGGATATGAAACTGATCCCCTGTGCACCATATGAGGGATTTGCAAAGGGCCGCAGAGGTCTGGAAGCCTGTGTGAGGATCTTTCCGCATCGTATGAACGGGGAAGGCCATTTTCTGGCGTTGCTGGAAAAACAGGGTGAGCCGAGGAACCGAAAAAAAGCCACAGGAAAAAACTCAGTGATCCCCACAGAAGCAAAAGAATTCCTGAAGAACTGGGGCATGTATAAGAGGGAATGGCAGTATTATCTGCGGGACGAACGTCTGTATGCCCTTGGGAAAAAGGATGGTATGCCGGAAAATCTGCGATATCTTCGTACGGGGCTGTATCTTGGTGAGTGTAAGAAAAAACGGTTTGAACCGTCTCAGGCACTGGCGATGGTGCTTGACGGAGAGGGAGAAAACCGGATTCATCTGAATCGGGAGGATCCGCGGGTGATCCGTTATCTGAAAGGGGAAACTCTGGATGTATCGGATCTGGATCTGAAAAAGAGAAAAGGCTGGCAGTTAGTCTGTGTAGATGAATATCCGCTTGGCTGGGGAAAACTTGCCGGCGGAAGTTTAAAGAATAAATATTATGCAGGCTGGCGCTGGCAGTGATAAGGAGATGGAGATGAGCGAAATCATTCGTTTGGATAAATATCTGGCAGATATGGGCTGTGGGACCCGAAGTCAGGTGAAGCAGATGATCCGCAAAGGGCAGGTGGAGATCAACGGAGAAAAGATAAAAAAACCGGAACAGAAGATCACTACTGCTCAGGATCGTGTATGCGTGGCAGGAAAAGAAATCCGTTATGAAAAATATCGTTATTATCTGCTTCATAAACCGGCCGGTTATGTGTCGGCAACCACAGATAACCGGGATAAAACAGTACTGGAACTGTTGCCTGAGAATATTCGCAGGGAGCTGTTTCCGGTGGGACGACTGGATAAAGATACAGAGGGGCTGCTGCTGTTAACGAATGACGGTGAACTTGCCCACCGGCTGTTATCCCCGAAGAAACATGTGGACAAGACTTATTATGCAAGAATCGACGGAAAGGTAGACGAAGAGGATCAGAGAGCTTTTTTGCAGGGGGTAGATATCGGGGATGAGACAAAGACAGCTCCGGCAAAACTTGAGATCTTAAAGAGTGCGGATATTTCCGAGATTTTGCTGACGATACAGGAAGGGCGTTTCCATCAGGTGAAACGGATGTTTCAGGCAAGGGACAAACAGGTGATCTATCTGAAGCGGATGACTATGGGTCCACTTGTGCTCGGTGATGATCTGCCGAAAGGCAATTACCGGGAGCTGTGTGAAGAGGAGCGGAAAGCTCTAGAGCGTGTCTGAAAAAGCTTTTCGTAAGCTGCGAGTCCCAGTTTGTGGGAGATTTTATCCGAATGAGGGCGGCGTAGCGGGCTACGGCAACCGAATGCGGGTATAATATACCGCAAAGTGGGGCTTGCAGATTGCGGAAATGATTTTCAGACATGCTCTAGGAACAGATACAGAAAGATAAAGGATAAATATATATGTTAGAAAATATCAAAGCAGTGTTGTTTGATCTGGATGGTACTCTGGTGGATTCCATGTGGATGTGGGAAGACATCGATATCGAATATCTGGGACGGTACGGATATGAACTGCCGCCCGAACTGCAAAAAGACATCGAGGGTATGAGCCTCTCGGAGACAGCTGTGTACTTTAAAGAACGGTTTTCTATCCCGGAGAGTCTGGAAGAAATTAAGAGTACTTGGATGGATATGGCAAGGGATAAATATACCAACAAGGTGCCGCTGAAGCCCGGAGCGAGAGAGTTTCTGGTATGGCTGAGACAGCAGGGAATCCGGACGGGGATTGCAAGCTCTAACGGGATTGAACTGGTAGAGACGGTTTTAAAGGCACAGGGAATCCAGGAATACCTGGAATCCGTACATACCTGCTGTGAAGTTCCGAAAGGAAAACCTGCCCCGGATATTTATCTTCTGGTGGCAAAGACACTGGGGGTAAAACCGGAGGAATGTCTGGTTTTTGAGGATGTTCCTATGGGAATTCTGGCAGGAAAAAATGCCGGTATGCGAGTCTGTGCGGTGGAAGATACGTTCAGTGCCAGCCAGAGAGAAGAAAAAAAAGAGCTTGCAGATTACTACATAGAAAGTTATGATGAGATACCAAGAGAAAGGATGCAGCCATGAGCGGAGAGTTTTTGCCGGTGACAATGGAAGAGTGCCGGGAGAGAGGAATAGAACAGCCGGATTTTGTCTATGTATGTGGAGATGCGTATGTGGATCATTCTTCTTTCGGGGCGGCGATCATCTGCCGTCTCCTGGAAAGCAGGGGCTATTCGGTGGGAATGATAGCTCAGCCGGACTGGAAAGATCCGGAAAGCATCCAGGTGTTTGGTGAACCGCGTCTGGGCTTTCTGATATCTGCCGGAAATATGGATTCTATGGTTAATCATTATACAGTGTCTAAAAAACACAGGCAGAAAGATGCCTATTCTCCCGGTGGAGAGATGGGACATCGACCGGACCGGGCGGTGATCGTCTATGGAAATCTGATTCGAAGAACGTATAAAAAAACACCGATCATCCTGGGAGGTATCGAGGCAAGTCTTCGGAGAATGGGACATTACGATTACTGGTCCGATCAGGTGAAACGAAGTGTACTTCTTGACTCCGGGGCAGATATGATCTCATATGGAATGGGAGAACATTCCATCGTTGAGATTGCAGATGCGCTGGCTTCCGGGCTGGATGTAAAAGATATTACCTTTATCCGGGGAACGGTATACCGCTGTAAAAGTGTGGAACATATACCGGAACCGCTGTATCTTCCTTCTTTCGAAGAGATAAAAGAGAAGAAAGAACAGTATGCAAGAAGCTTCGGGATCCAGCATCAGAATACGGATCCATATCAGGCGAAGGTTCTGATAGAAGATTATGGCAATCAGGGCTATGTGGTGCAGAATCCACCGGCATATCCACTGACAGAGCAGGAGATGGATGATGTGTATCATCTTCCGTTTATGCGGACCTATCATCCGATGTATGAGAAGAAAGGTGGCATTCCGGCGATTGAGGAGATCAGATTCAGTCTTACCAGTAATCGCGGATGTTTTGGCGGCTGTAATTTCTGTGCGCTGACCTTTCATCAGGGACGGATCGTACAGGTCCGCAGCCATGAATCATTGTTAGAAGAAGCTGTTGAGATGACGAAAGATCCTGATTTTAAAGGATACATTCATGATGTGGGTGGTCCTACGGCAGATTTTCGACAGCCGGCCTGTAAAAAGCAGCTGACAAAGGGTGCATGTACCAACCGGCAGTGCCTGTTCCCGACACCCTGCAAAAATCTGATCGCGGATCATTCGGATTATCTTGCGCTGCTTCGAAAACTCCGTAAGATTCCGAAAGTAAAGAAAGTATTTATTCGTTCGGGTATCCGCTTTGATTATGTGCTGGAAGATACGAAGAGCCATTTTTTACAGGAACTGGCAGATTACCATGTGAGCGGACAGTTGAGGGTAGCTCCGGAGCATGTGGCCGATAAAGTTCTGGAAAAGATGGGAAAACCGTCCCATAAGGTTTACCTGGAATTTTTAAAACAATATTATGCCTGCTGTAAAAAAAGTGGCAAAGAACAGTATGCAGTGCCTTATTTTATGTCTTCTCATCCGGGATGTGGACTGAAAGAGGCAGTGGAACTGGCAGAATATATCCGGGATATGGGATTTATGCCGGAACAGGTACAGGATTTTTATCCGACACCGTCGACAATATCTACCTGTATGTATTATACGGGACTGGATCCGCGGACGATGGAAAAAGTGTATGTACCGGTCAATCCCCACGAGAAAAATATGCAGAGAGCCCTGATTCAGTATCGAAGGCCAGAGAACCGGAAACTGGTGGAAGAAGCACTGGTCAGAGCAGGAAGACAGGATCTTATCGGATTTGGCCCGAAGTGTCTGATTCGTCCGTATGACGGCAGAAGGACTCAGAAGGCAGAAAATCTGAAAACGCAGAAAGGACATATCGGAAATAACGGAAAAAATGGAAGAGGAAATCAGAATCAACAATCGAACGGCCGTCAGCAAAAACAGCATATGGGTAAGAAAAAGACTATCCGTAACGTGCATAAAAAACGGTAACAGAAAGGATACAGCATGAAAAAAGTAAATAAAGGTGATTATGGATACATTCGATATGAGAAGAAAAAACGACTGCTGATTACAGTTGCACTGTTTCTGATTCCTCTGGCAGCATTTCTGGCAGCGTTTCTGATTACAGGAACCAAGAAAAATATTATTACGGTAATTGCTATGGTCGGCTGCCTTCCGGCGTGTCGTGCCCTGGTAAATATGATCATGATGTGGATGCAGAAACCGATGGATAAGAAAGTATACAAAAAGATCCGGGAACACGAGGGTGAGCTGGAAGTAACTTATGAAACGTATCTGACGACCTATGAAAAAAGTGTATTTGTGGAAAGCTTTGCAATCTGCGGAAACAAGGTGATCGGCTATACCAGCCATATGGACGGATCCACACAGTTTATCGAAGATCATGTGCGGGGGATCCTGAAACAGAACGGTTATAAAGTAGAAGTAAAAGTCTTCAAAGAACTGAAGACCTATCTGGAACGGATGGATTATCTGAATGCACACAAACAGGAACTGGAGCAGAATATTTCTTTTAAGCCGGATGAACGATATCCGGATCTGTCCAGAGATCAGCTGATCAAACATACGATCCTGGCGATTTCTTTGTAAGGTAAAAGGGAAAAACATGAGAGATCTGAAAATCGGAAAAAATGAAGCCGGCCAGCGGATGGATAAGTATCTGAAAAAGTACTTTCCGGAAGCCGGATCCGGATTCTTATATAAAATGCTTCGAAAGAAGAATATTCTGTTAAATGAAAAAAAAGCAGACGGAAAGGAAATGTTGAAGCAGGGAGACCGCATCCGGCTGTATCTGGCGGAGGAGACGATTGAAAAGTTCCGTGGGGGACAGATGAGACCGTCAGTTTCCGGCAGGAAAACGCCTGACATAAAACTGGATGTGATCTATGAAGATGACCATGTGGCAATAGTCAATAAACCGGCAGGCATGCTGTCACAGAAAGCAAAACCGTCGGATCTGTCGCTGGTGGAGTATTTTCAGCAATATCTGCTGGAGACGGGAGCAATCAGCGAACAGGAGTTAGAGACTTTTCATCCGGCACCCTGTAACCGGTTGGACCGCAATACCAGTGGTCTGGTGTTGTGCGGAAAGAGTCTGGCAGGGCTACAGGCACTGTCGGAAGCACTGAAACTGCGAACGCTGAAAAAATATTATCTGGCGCTGGTGCTTGGAAAAGCAGACAGGCCGGGACATCAGAAAGCCTGGCTGAGCAAAGATACAAAAACCAATCAGGTAAAAGTGAGCACTGGTCAGGTGCCTGAAAGTTCTCCGATCGAGACCGCCTGGGAGCCGGTCTGGAGCAATGGAGAGGAAACGCTTTTAAAGGTGGAACTGATCACCGGAAAATCTCATCAGATCCGCTGTCATCTGGCCAGTCTGGGATATCCGCTGGCAGGAGATCCGAAGTACGGGAATGCCCGCTGGAATAGGAGGCTGAAACAGGAATATGGTCTGAAACGTCAGTTCCTGCATGCATGGCAGGTGGAGTTCCCACGAATGTCCGGTGCGCTGGAAGCTTTGTCGGGAAAATGTTTTACCGCACCGCTTCCGGATGAACTGGAACGGATTACAGAGGGTGAGAGAAAGAAGGGTAAATTATGACAGAAGAGAGAATAGACGGAGAAGAAACGAAAGAGAAGAAGAAACCGAAAAAGAGTCTGAAAAGGGAGCTTATGGAAGATGTAATCATGATCGTGTTTGTTCTGGTAACGGTCTGGGTGATGAAAAATTATGTACTGATCAATGCAGTTATTCCTTCGGCATCGATGGAAGATACGATCATGACGGGCGACCGGATCTTTGGAAGCAGGCTGTCATATGAATTCGGCGAGCCGCAGAGAGGGGACATTGCCATCTTTAAGTTCCCGGACGATGAGAGCCAGTTGTATATCAAGCGAGTGATTGGACTTCCGGGAGATAAAGTGCAGATTATTGATGGAAAGGTTTATATTAACGATTCTGAAACACCGTTAGATGAGCCTTATCTGCCGGAACCACCGGAAGGCGATTATGGACCGTATTATGTGCCGGAAGACAGCTACTTTATGCTGGGAGATAACCGAAACTGGTCGAAGGACTCCCGGTTCTGGACAAATACCTATGTGAAAAAAGAAAAAGTTCTCGCAAAAGCGATCTTCCGTTATTACCCGTTTAACAAGATCGGTGTGATCGAAAAGGACTGATGGGAGGAAAATATGGCAACCTGGAATTCAAGAGGACTTAGGGGTTCTACACTGGAAGAACTGATCAACCGGAGCAATGAACAGTACCGTGAAAAGGGGCTGGCACTGATTCAGAAAGTGCCGACACCGATCACGCCGGTTCGGATCGCCAAGGATACCAGACAGATCACCCTGGCGTATTTTGAACAGAAAAGTACGGTGGATTATATCGGGGCAGTGCAGGGGATTCCTGTATGCTTCGATGCGAAAGAGTGCAAAGAAACAGTCTTTCCCCTTGCCAATATCCATGAGCATCAGGTGCGGTTTATGAGAGAGTTTGAACAGCAGGAGGGGATTTCTTTCCTGCTGATTTATTTTTCGGGAAGAAATGAATTCTATTATCTGACATTTCGAGATCTGTGGTGGTTCTGGGAACGGGCGCAGAATGGTGGAAGAAAAAGTTTTCTTTACGAAGAATTGAATCCTTCTTATTTTCTTACGAACCACGGTGGGATTCTGGTGCCGTATCTGGACGGAATCCAGAAAGATTTGCAGGACAGGGATTGACAAGTGTGCTGTCTTCACATATAATGTATTAGCATAGTAACACATTAGCATACTAAAGTGAATGAAGATTAACTGTGAAGCTACTGCACAGTTACGAAGTTACATAACAAGATTAAAGAAGAGGATAGAACCATGAGACAATTATTTCATACCCCGGAAGGAGTCCGGGATGTTTACGGAACCGAATGCGCAAAAAAACTGTATCTTCAGAGAAAAATGGAGAAAATCTTTCATGCATACGGTTATCAGAGCATAGAGACACCGACCTTCGAATTCTTTGATGTGTTTGGAAAGCAGGTGGGAACCACACCATCCAGAGAACTTTACAAGTTCTTTGACCGGGAAGGTAATACTCTGGTACTTCGTCCGGACTTTACACCTTCCATCGCGAGAGCAGCTTCTATGTATTATCACCAGGAAGATATGCCGATTCGTCTCTGTTACAGCGGAAACACCTTTGTGAACCGCTCCAGCTATCAGGGACGACTGAAAGAATCCACCCAGATGGGTGTGGAGCTTTTGGGCGATGCATCAGTGGACGGAGACGGTGAGATCATTGCCATGACTGTAGAACTCTTAAAGGCAGCAGGATTGAAAGAATTCCAGATAAGTATCGGTCAGGTGGATTTTTTCAAAGCACTGGTTGATGACTCCGGTATGTCGGAAGAGACTATTCAGGAACTGCGCCAGCTGATCTCCAACAAGAATTATTTTGGTGTGGAAGAACTTCTGGAGAGTCAGAGACTGTCCAAAGAACAGGTAGAAGCACTGACAGAACTGCCACAACTTTTTGGTGGCCCGGAAGTACTGAAAAAAGCAGAAAGTCTTACTGGCAACCCCAAGGCACTGGCAGCGATCCGCAGGTTACGGGAACTGTATCAGGTGGCTTCCTGCTATGGCTGTGAAGAATATATTTCTTTCGACCTTGGCATGCTCAGTAAATATCAGTATTATACAGGCATTATCTTCCAGGGGTTTACCTATGGCACCGGTGAGCCGTTAGTAACCGGTGGACGGTACAACAGGCTGCTGGAACATTTTGGAAGACCTGCCCCTGCAATCGGTTTCTGTCTGGTAATGGAACAGGTGTTGAATGCACTGAACCGTCAGAATATTCAGGTGCCGGTGATGGAAGGAAAACGACTGGTCTTGTATAATGAAAGAAATCGTGAAGCAGCGATCCGGATTGCCGGTATGCAGAGAACACATGGTATGCAGATCCAGTGTATGCGGATGGAAGAAGGTCTGAAAGCGGAAGACTATATTGCATATGGAAAGGGTCATCAGTTTACGGATATTGTATCTCCGGTGGGAGAAGATCAGATACAGGTGATCAATCTGTTTACCGATGAAGTACAGATGACCAATCAGAAAAGTTTTCAGTAGGAGGAAAGACCCATGAGATATTTAACCATCGCACTGACGAAAGGTCGTCTGGCAGAGAAAACACTGGAGATGCTGGAAGCTGTAGGCATTACCTGTGAAGAGATGAAAGATAAAAAGACAAGAAAACTGATTTTTGTCAATGAAGATCTGAAACTTCGGTTCTTCCTGGCCAAAGGACCGGATGTCCCGACCTATGTGGAATATGGAGCGGCAGATCTGGGTGTCGTAGGTCGCGACACGATTCTGGAAGAAGGAAGAAAATTATATGAAGTGATGGATCTTGGCTTTGGAAAATGCAGAATGTGTATCTGCGGACCGGAATCTGCCCGGGAACTGCTGGATGGTAATCAGCAGATCCGTGTAGCCACCAAATACCCGAATATCGCCAAAGATTATTTTTATAATAAGAAAAACCAGACCGTGGAAATCATCAAATTAAACGGTTCTATCGAGCTGGCACCAATCGTAGGACTTTCCGAAGTCATCTGCGATATCGTAGAGACCGGTTCCACTCTGCGGGAAAATGGTCTGCATATTCTTGAAGAAGTATGCCCTCTGTCCGCAAGAGTGGTTGTTAATCAGGTAAGCATGAAAATGGAAAGCGAACGGATCTCAGAGCTTTTAGGAAAGTTAAAAAAGGTCATCAAGGAGGCAGACAGATGAGAATCGTAAAATTAACAAAAGAAACTACAAAAAATATTCTGGAAAATATGTTAAAAAGAAGTCCGAGCCAGTACGGAGAGTATGAAAGCCGGGTGCAGGCGATTATTCAGAATATCAAAGAAAACGGAGATGAGGCTCTGTTTTCCTATACCAAACAGTTTGATAAAGCAGATATTAATGCTTCCAATGTAAAAGTAACAGACGAAGAATTCGAAGAAGCATATAAAGCAGTGGATCCGGCACTTCTGGATGTGATCCGCAAGGCGCTGGTCAATATCGAGAGTTACCATGAACTGCAGAAACAGAACAGCTGGTTCAAGAGCACCCCACAGGGAACGATGCTTGGACAGAAAGTAACACCACTGGAAAAGGTAGGCGTCTATGTACCGGGAGGAAAAGCAGTATATCCGTCGTCTGTTCTGATGAATATTATGCCGGCAAAAGTAGCAGGTGTAGATAAGATCATTATGACCACCCCATGTAATGCAGAAGGAAAGGTGAATCCGGCTGTTCTGGTCGCTGCAAAAGAAGCAGGCGCAGATGAAGTCTATAAAGCAGGTGGTGCACAGGCAATCGCTGCCCTTGCTTTTGGAACAGAAAGTATTCCGAAAGTAGACAAGATCGTAGGACCTGGAAATATCTATGTAGCGTTAGCAAAAAAAGCAGTATACGGTCATGTAAGCATCGATTCCATCGCGGGACCGAGCGAGATCCTGGTATTGGCGGACGAGACAGCCAATCCACGGTATGTGGCAGCTGATCTGTTATCCCAGGCAGAACACGACGAGCTGGCATCTGCAATCCTGATTACGACAAGTGAAGATTTTGCAAAGAAAGTCAGCGAAGAAGTTGAGGGATTTGTACAGGTTCTTGAAAGAAAAGCGATTATTCAGAAATCTTTGGATAATTTTGGATATATTTTGGTGGCAGAGGATATGGACGAAGCAATTGATACCGCCAACGAGATTGCTTCCGAACATTTGGAGATCGTTACCGCCAACCCGTTTGAGGTTATGACAAAGATTCGGAATGCGGGTGCAATCTTTATCGGGGAATACAGCTGTGAGCCGCTGGGTGATTATTTTGCAGGACCTAACCACATCCTGCCGACCAACGGAACCGCAAAATTCTTCTCCCCACTGTCTGTTGATGATTTTGTGAAGAAATCCAGTATCATCTACTACTCCAGAGAAGCGCTGCAACCGATCCACAAAGATATCGAGCAGTTTGCAAAATGTGAACAACTGACCGCACATGCGAACTCGATCGCAGTGCGTTTTGAAGGGGAGGAATAAGGTATGGAGATCCGCAGACTGGAAGAACAGGGTATGACCCGTAATGTACTGGTACAGCGAAATACCAAAGAGACGAAGATCACGATGAGTCTGAATCTGGACGGAACCGGAAAAGCCAGCCTGAATACCGGCATCGGATTTTTTGACCATATGCTGGATGGATTTGCACGTCATGGATTCTTTGATCTGGATCTTGCCGTAGACGGCGATCTGAATGTGGACAGCCATCACACGATCGAAGATACTGGAATCGTACTGGGGACGGCTATTAAAGAAGCACTGGGCGATAAAGCAGGGATTCGCCGTTATGGAAGCATGATTCTTCCCATGGACGAGACACTGGTACTTTGCGGCATCGATCTGTCCGGTCGCCCGTATCTGAACTTTGACGGTGAATTTACCGCAGAACGTCTTGGAGATATGGATACAGAGATGGCCAGAGAGTTTTTCTATGCGGTCAGCTATGCAGCCGGCATGAACCTGCACATCAAGGTACTGGACGGAACAAACAATCACCATATCATGGAAGCGATGTTCAAAGCGTTTGCCAAAGCACTGGATCAGGCAACGCAGATGGATGAGCGGATTCAGGGAGTTTTGTCTACAAAGGGCAGTCTGTAAAAGGGCTGAGCTGCAGACACTAGAGCGTGTCTGAAAAAGGCTTTTCGTGAGTTGCGAGTCCCAGTTTGTGGGAGATTTTATCCGAATGAGGGCGGCGTAGCGGGCTACGGCAACCGAATGAGGGTAAAATATACCGCAAAGTGGGGCTTGCAGATTGCGGAAATGATTTTTCAGACATGCTCTAGGGAACTCCAGGGATATATTTATACAAAAACAGAGGAATCGATGAGCATGAAAGAAAAAAAAGAAACACCGTTAAAAGCTGCATTTACATGGGATGAGTTGAAACTGAACAGTGACGGGATGGTCTGTGTGGTGGTACAGGACGATAAAAATAAAGATGTTCTGATGGTTGCCTATATGAACCGGCAAGCTTATGAAAAGACGCTGGAGACCGGCGTGATGACTTACTGGAGCCGCAGCAGAAACGAACTGTGGGTAAAAGGACTTACCAGCGGACATTTTCAATATGTCCGGTCACTGTATCTGGATTGTGATAACGATACGATCCTGGCAAGGGTGGATCAGGTCGGTGCAGCCTGCCATACCGGAAGCCGCAGCTGCTTTTTTAAAGAAATTATGAAAAGCGATAATGTAGCGGAAAACAGTTGAAGATTGTCTCGATAAGACAGGACAAAACAGGTGAAATGCATAAAAAATCAACATGTTTTTCAGTTAATTGTTAGACAGAATATGTCTTGAGTATTTTAGTATTGATGCTATAATAGGATATGATTTTATTTTATTATTCTATCCTGTTATAGCATTTTTTGTGCTGTTGATGAAAGCGGAAATACTGTCAGTAAGAAAATGATACATCACAGCAGCAGCGTAACAGATATCTGGAGGAACTATGAAGATTATAATTATCGGATGTGGAAAAGTAGGTTCTGCCCTGGCAGAAGAACTGACCATGGAAAATCATGAAGTGGCGATTGTAGATATATCCGCTCAGAAATTACAGGAGGTAGGAGAGGATCTGGATGCCCTGCAGATTCATGGAAACGGATCCAGCATCAACGTTCTGATGGATGCCGGTGTGACATCTGCAGATCTTGTGATCGCAGTGACCGGATCGGATGAACTGAATCTGCTGTGTTGTCTTGTAGCAAAAAATCTGGGAAAATGTCATACAGTTGCCCGGGTAAGAAATCCGATTTACAACAAGGAAATCAATCTGATGAAAGAGAGTCTTGGCATTTCCATGATCATCAACCCGGAGATGGCAACTGCTGCAGAGATCGCACGGCTGCTTCGCTTTCCTTCGGCCATTAAAATTGATCCTTTTGCCAAGGGAAAAGTGGAACTGTTAAAGTTCCGTCTGAAACCGGAATTCCGTCTGGACGGTAAGTCTATCGTTGAGATCAACATGAAAGGGAAACATAATATTTTGGTTGCGGGTGTAGAACGTGGCGAGCAGGTATTCATCCCGAACGGTGATTTTGTACTGCAAAACGGTGATCTGGTATCGATCCTGGCATCTCCGAAGAATGCTTCCGCATTTTTCAAGTCTATTGGTTTAAAGACCAATCAGGTGAGAAACTGTATGATCGTGGGTGGCGGAACCATCGCTATCTTCCTTGCAAGAATGTTGCTGGAGATGAAAATGCGCGTTGTGATCATCGAACAGTCCAAAGAGCGATGTGAGCTGCTGGCAGATCTGCTGCCGGATGCAACGGTGGTCAACGGGGATGGTACAAGCAAGAACCTGCTGTTTGAAGAAAATCTGGAAAACGCTGAAGCGTTTGTGGCACTGACTAATATGGATGAGGAAAATATTCTGCTTGGTATGTTTGCGGAGCGGATGTCCCATGCAAAAGTAGTTACAAAGGTCAATCGTGTGGCGTTTGATGATATTACAGACGAACTGGAACTCGGAAGTCTGATTCATCCGAAATATATCACGACGGATCGGATTCTTCAATATACGAGGGCAACTCAGAACTCCATCGGAAGTAATGTGGAGACACTGTATCATATTCTGGACAGCAAGGCAGAGGCTCTGGAGTTCGTGATCCGGGAAAATTCTTCGGTAGTTGGCGTGGAACTGAAAGATCTGCGGTTGAAGAATAACCTGTTGGTGGGTTGTATCAACCGGGGCGGTAAGGTATTGATTCCACGTGGCGATGACTGTCTGATAGTGGGTGATACGGTAGTTGTGGTAACCAGTCAGAAATGCCTGCGGGACATTGAAGATATTCTGGAAAAATAGGAGAGATACGTATGAATTATCGAATTATTACCTATGTGATCGGCTGGGTACTGAATCTGGAAGCCATCTGCATGACACTTCCGGCAGTTACCGGGCTGATCTATGGAGAAAAAACATGGACCTCCTTTTTGATCACAGGACTGATCAGTGCGCTGGCAGGAACGCTCCTTGTAGTGCGTCGACCGGAAAAACCGCACTTTTTTATGAAAGAGGGATGTGTATCGGTAGCTCTTTCCTGGATAGCACTCAGTCTGATTGGCTCGTTACCTTTTATGATCAGTGGGACGATTCCGCATTTTGTGGATGCTCTTTTCGAGACGGTCTCAGGTTTTACGACAACGGGAGCCAGCATTATGGCATCTGTGGAAGATGCACCTCGTTGTATCCTGATGTGGAGAAGTTTTACCCATTGGATTGGTGGTATGGGTGTTCTGGTATTATTGCTTTCTATTATTAAGATGAGTGGTGGTTCACAGATGAATCTGATGAAAGCGGAGAGTCCGGGTCCTTCAGTCAGCCGTCTGGCACCTACCGTACGTTCTACGGCAAAGATTCTGTATACGATCTATCTTCTGATGACGGTGCTGGAGACTGTGATTCTGCTGTTATGTGGAATGCCGATATTTGATGCGCTGACAACTGCTTTTGGTACAGCCGGTACCGGAGGGTTCGGAATCAAGAATGACAGTATGGGTGGCTATAGCGTAACGATTCAGATCGTTGTTACTGTATTCATGATTCTGTTTGGTATTAATTTCAACGTGTATTTTCTGTTGCTATCCAAAAAATGGAAACAAGCACTGAAAAATGAGGAGGTACGCTGGTATCTGGCCATCATTCTGGGCGCGGTTCTTCTGATTGGATGGAATATCCGGGGAGTCTATGGAAGTATGGGAAAGGCAATCCAACAGGCTGCTTTCCAGGTTGCATCGATCATTACTACTACCGGATTTGCGACGGTCGATTTTAATATCTGGCCGGAGGTTTCCCGGACGATTCTCGTGCTTCTGATGTTTGTCGGTGCGTGTGCAGGCAGTACCGGTGGAGGTATTAAAGTTTCGCGTTTTATTATCCTGTTAAAAGCGATGAAGAAAGAGATCAAGCAGTATCTGCATCCCCGTCAGATCCGGAAAATCCGGATGGATGGAAGAGTTGTGGAACATGAAGTGGTAAGAAATGTCAATGTGTTTATGGTTGTGTATATCATGATTTTTGCGACTTCTGTGTTTATTCTGGCATTTGATAATCTGGATCTGATCACGAATTTTACGGCGGTTGCGGCAACTTTTAATAATATTGGTCCCGGACTGGAGCTGGTTGGACCGACGGCGAACTTTAATGTGTTTTCGGATGTTGGTAAGTATGTGTTGATTTTTGATATGCTGGCGGGACGGCTGGAGATTTTTCCGTTGCTGCTGGTGTTCTTTCCGGATACGTGGAGGAAGTTCTAAAATAAGAGAGGGCGTTTGCCAACATGGGGACGCCAGAAAGCCGATCGCACTGTCTGCGGCAACGTGGGCAGGGCAACTTTAAGCTAGCCGCTAACTTCGGCTATGGTTCACGAGGGTCAGCTGACCCTCGCGAAAGCCTGTGTAAGCGTCGGATCTTAAAGCTTGCCCTAACCGCCCACAAAGTGTTGCTCGCAAACAGTGCGATCGGCTTTCTGGCTGCTTATTGGCTGTAATTGTGGTGAGCAGTAAGTAAACTGTCCCCCCTGTCAAGGACATTTTGAATTAGTGTAGTGCCTATTTTTTAGACACCTACACAAAGATAATATACCTGATTTAGGACATTACATTGTTGGGGTATCCGTAGAAGTGGACGCATGACAGTGTCGGCAAGGGGAGAAGAGAAGTGGTGTAGTAACTGGGAGATGTTGGTAATGAAACATGAAAATTGATGTTTGGAAGGTATAATTAGAATATGTTGATGGATTATGAAGGTGAAAAGACTGGAAACAAAAAGAGCCGACAGGTGTATCTGCGTGATGCGAGATACAATACCTGTCGGCTTTAATATTTTGAGGATGGCAGCATAGAGCGTGTCTGAAAAATCATTTCCGCAATCTGCAAGCCCCACTTTGCGGTATATTTTACCCTCATTCGGTTGCCGTAGCCCGCTACGCCGCCCTCATTCGGATAAAATCTCCCACAAACTGAGACTCGCAGCTCACGAAAAGCCTTTTTCAGACACGCTCTAGTGTTTTGGGTGCTACTCATCCCAGCCTTCGTAGAATCGAATATTTACGGAGATGGTGCGGACGATGTCTTCCGGGGTCAGGTCGAGGTCGGAGGGGTCGGAGATGCTGGGAAGGTTGGGTTCTTCTTCGTCCAGTTCTACGGTGATCCAGTTGTAGGCGGCTTCGTTGGCATTCTCGATGGCTTCGTCCAGAGTATCTCCGGTGGAGGTGCAGCATTCGAGATCCGGAAAGTAGCCGTTGTATGTTCCGTCTTCATTTTTGCGGAAGACAGCAGGGTACATAAATTTCATGGGTAAGACTCCTTTGTTTTTGATTCTGTGATTTAGTATAATAGTGTTTGAAACAGCGTTTAATAGTTTGCTCCAAACTTTTTTAGTATACAACATCTTTTAATGATTGGCAAATAAATGCGGAAAATATAAATAAGAAAATCAAGTCCTTTTCAGAAAACAACAGTTGAGATGAAGGAAAATCAGAGATATAATAAAAGAACAGAATCTGTCAGAAAAGAGTACAAAAAGCAGGAGGGTTTTAACATGAGGAAAAATTTAGGAGCAAAAGCATATACATATCCACAGCCGGTATTTATCCTGGCAGCTTATGGAGAGGACGGAACACCGAATGCAATGAATGCAGCTTGGGGCGGCATCAGCGATGACAAAGAACTGACCATGTGCATCAGTGCCAGCCATAAGACAACCGAAGATATCCTGGCGAAAAAAGCATTTACCGTAAGTATGGCAGATGCCGCTCATGTGGAAGCATGTGATTATGTGGGAATCGTTTCCGGAACCAAAGAGCCGGACAAATTCGCAAAAGCAGGATTTCACGCAGTAAAATCAGAGTTCATAGATGCACCACTGATCGAAGAACTCCCGATTGCCGTAGAATGCAGACTGAAAAGCTACGACCCGGAAAGCTGCCGGATGGTGGGAGAAATCGTAAACATCAGTGTGGATGAGCGTATACTGGACGAGAACGGTAAAGTGGATGTGGCAAAAGCTCAGCCAATTACGTTTGATCCGTTTAACAATACCTATGTGGTACTGGGGGCAACCGTTGGAAGAGCGTTTCATGATGGAATGAATCTGAAAAAATAATGTAACTGTTCAGTAACTTCACAGTTAAGATTCGATGAAGAGTTATCTTCATGACAGAAATAAGAAGATGATTCTGGAAAGTATAAAGGAAATAAAATTTTAAGTGAAAGACTCGATGCTGGATTTTAGCAGTATCGAGTCTTTTTGTATGAAAATTGTGAAAATATAATAAAAAGAGGAAGAAAAGTGAAAATATTTGTTGCGAAATACACAATAACGGGATATAGTATAAGTAAAATTGTATTTTGTAAATGGAGAAAGATATGTTAGCCAGACTGGAAATGAAATTAAAATGTGAGGAAGAGTTAAATTACCAGATGAGTTCGCTTTTTCATGGTGTTCTGATGGAACTTTTACCAAAAGAATATGCAGATTATTTGCATCTGTCGCAGTTGCATCCATATACACAACATTTGGAATATAAAGAAAAAAACTGGTATTGGGTTGTGTGTTGCCTGAATAAAGAAACAACGAAAACGATAATTCAGGATACGTTGTGGAACACAGAAAAAATTGAAATCAAAAAAAGAGATATGGAGATTTTTATTGGACAGAAAAAGTATGATGAAGTTTCATATCGGGAATTAATGGAAGAATTTTATGAAAAAGATGCAAATCGTTATATGCAGCTTCATTTTATTTCTCCTACAGCGTTCAAGCAACAGGGAAAATATGTTTTTTACCCGGATCTGCGTTGCATTTTTCAGAGTTTGATGAATAAATATGATGTCGCAGTTCAGGAAGAAACGATGTTGGATAGAGATACATTGGAACAGTTATGTGATGCGGCGCAGGTGATCCGGTATGATTTGAAAAGTACAAGCTTTCCCATGGAGGGGATAAAGATTCCGGCTTTTATCGGAAAGATTACAATTAAAATGAACGGAACACAAACGATGGCGAACTTTGCCAACATGCTTTTCCGATTTGGAGAATATGCAGGAGTTGGAATTAAAACAGCCATTGGAATGGGGTATATAAAAATGACAGAAGAAAGGGGAAGAAAATGATTACAGACAGGCAGATAAAATTAATCATCGGAAGTCTATTACATGATATCGGAAAAGTTGTATACAGAAGTGGCGATGGAAGAAATCACAGTCAGAGTGGATACGAATATCTGAAACAAAAGACTGATATGCAGGATACAGAGGTGTTGGATTGCATAAGATTTCATCATGGAAATCATCTGAAAAATGCGAATATTGCGTCAGATGCGTGTGCATATGTTACCTATTATGCGGATAACGTAGCAGCTTTCACAGATCGCAGAGAAGCAGAGAATGGAGAATACGGATTTGACAAGATGGTTCCACTTGCCAGTGTGTTTAATATTTTGAACGGAAATCATGGGAACAGTCATTACGCGATGAATGTTTTAGATCCCCGAAATGGAATTAACTATCCGACACAGGATCCTGTTGTCATGAATGAAACATTTTACCGACAGGTAATACAAAATATAACGGACAATCTGAAGGGGATTTCCTGGGATGAAGAATATATCAATTCTTTGTTGTCAGTATTGGAGGCGAATTTAAGTTATATTCCTTCTTCCACGGCAAAAAAAGAATTGACAGACATTTCCTTATATGATCATGTAAAAATGACAGCAGCGATTGCTTCCTGCGTGGAACAGTATCTGGAAGAACAACAGGAAAAAGATTATAAAAAATGTCTGTTTACGGAGGCACAGGAGTCATATAAAAAAGAAATGTTTCTTTTGTATTCTATGGATGTGTCGGGAATTCAAAACTTTATTTATACCGTGGGAGAAAAAGGCGCTCTGAAAGGGCTGCGTGCAAGAAGTTTTTATCTGGAAATTATGATGGAACATATGGTAGACGAGTTACTTGAAAAACTGTTTCTTTCCAGAGCGAATCTGATATACACAGGTGGCGGTCACTGCTATATGTTACTTTCCAACACACAAAAGACACGTAATGTGATTGAACAGTATGAAAAAGAGACGAACCAGTGGTTGATGGATCATTTTGATACGGCTCTTTATGTGGCGTGCGGATATGTAACAGCAACCGCGAATGCATTGCGAAATGTTCCGGAGGGCAGCTACTCTGAATTGTATCTACAGATATCAAAAATGATTTCAACAAAAAAATCTCACAGATATACAGCGGATATGATTCGTTCTCTGAACAGAAAACAAAAAGAAGGGGAGCGTGAGTGTAAAGTATGCAGGAGAGTTGCAAAGCTTGTAGATGATAAATGCAGTACTTGCAATGCACTGGAAAAAATGTCAGGCAACATTTTAGATGAAAAATATTTTACTGTTTTGTGTGAAAACATACCGGATGCTTTACCGCTTCCCGGAGAGAAATATTTGGTAGCGGATACAGAAAGCAGACTTTTAAAACACATGAACCAGGATACTTATGTCCGGGCATATACGAAAAATAGTATATATACAGGAAAACATATCACTACAAAACTCTGGGTTGGTGACTATACCACAAAAAATACGTTTACAGACTTTGCGAAACAGGCAGAAGGTGTAAAGCGAATCGCTGTTTTGCGGGCAGATGTAGATAACCTGGGGACGACATTTGTATATGGATTTCAGAGGGAAAACAGAGACGATCGGTATGTTACGCTTTCGAGGACAGCTACGTTGTCGAGACAGTTGTCGCTCTTTTTCAAATGTTATATCAATCAGATACTGAAAAATGGAGAGCCGGATATTTTCGGCAAGGAAACAGGCAGAAATGTTACGATTGTATATTCCGGTGGTGATGATGTTTTTCTGGTGGGAGCCTGGAATGATGTAATCGCTGCGTTTATGGATCTGAGAGAAGCATTGGAACGTTTCACGCAGGGTACGCTGCATATTTCAGGTGGAATTGGTATTTATCATGAAAAATATCCATTGAATGTTATGGCGAAAGAAGTGGAAGAACTGGAAACGGCGGCGAAGGAAGTAGATGGAAAAAACGCAATCACTGTTTTTGATGATACGCAGACGTACTGTTGGAATGAATTTTTGCAGAATGTAACAGATGAGAAAATCAGGGTTTTGGACAACTATTTTAAACAGACGGATGAGCATGGTATGGCGTTTTTGTATCATCTGATGGAATTGTTAAGACGAAACAGTGAAAAGATTAATTTTGCAAGATATGTGTATTTGCTTTCAAGAATGGAGCCGGACGAGAATAAACCGTTACAAAGAAAAGCATATCGGGAATTCTCAAAGAAAATGTATGAATGGAGTAAGAAACCCAAAGATCGAAGAGAGTTGATTACAGCGATTTATCTGTATGTTTATCTGCATCGGAAAGAGAAGGAGGAAGAAGAATGAAATTGACAGAGGAAAACTATGTAGAAATTGCAGAACAGGTGATAAAAAAACTTCATGAGGAGAAAAATCAGAAAGGTCAGCCAATAGGAATCGTAACGACCTCTAAGATCAGAAATCTTTTATCTATGACAGCAAACATATACAATGATGTTGTAAATACAAAGAGTGAACATCTTTCCAATGAAGTGATAGGACGTATTAATTATCTGAAACTGAGATTTGTATATGAGGCAGGACGGGAACAGAAGGTAAAACGTCTGGTAGAAACAGCACAGATCTTACAATGTCTGGATGCGATTAAGGGTAATAGGTCACAGTATATTTTATTCAGCCGGTATATGGAAGCATTGGTAGCATATAGAAAATTTTACGAAAAAGATGAATAGGGGGATATGAACATGTTTGCAAAGATAGAAATCAGCGGAAAATTAGAAGTAGTTACCGGATTACATATTGGTGGTTCCAGTGCATTTTCAGCAATTGGAGCGGTAGACTCACCAGTTGTCAGAGACAGCAGAACGAACATGCCGATGATACCCGGAAGCAGTCTGAAAGGGAAAATGAGAACATTACTTGCGAAAAGATATAATCAAACCGTGGCGGCTACTCCGGATGATGATGCAGATTGCCTGACGGAACTTTTTGGAAGCGCGAAAAAAGGAAGAGTAAAAACCAGTAGAATTTTATTTTCGGATATGTTTCTGGAAAATAAAGAAGAATTAAAACAGGTTGGTGTAGAGGATCCGGTGGAAATTAAGTTCGAAAACAGTATTAATAGAGCGACAGCAGTAGCGAATCCAAGACAGATTGAAAGGGTGGTTCGAGGCGCACAGTTCCCGTTACAGATGATTTATGAAGTGAAAGACGAAGAAACCCTGTATAAAGATCTTGAAATCCTGAAAGAAGGGTTTCGACTGTTACAGTACGATTATCTTGGCGGAAGCGGATCAAGAGGGTACGGAAGAGTGAAAATTACGGATGTATATCTGGACACAGTAGTTGGCGAGATTCCAGATGAAGTCATGAGAAAATGTGAACAGATTATGGAAGACTAAAGGAGCGTATATGGAATATTCAATCTATAAATTAGATTTTCAGACAGGAGTTCATTTTGGAACCGGAATGCTGAATGAAAGCGCATATACGTTTCAGGCAGATCAGTTATTTTCCGCAATGTTTATTGAAGCATTGAAGATGCAGAAAGAAAAAGAGTTCCTAGATATGACCCAGCGAGGGAACTTGCTCTTTTCAGATGCCTTTCCATATATCGGACAGCAGTACATGGTTCCGAAACCGATGATTTATATAGAACCTCAGAAAAAAGGGCAGTCAGAACAGAAAAAAGCATATAAAAAATTAAAATTTCTTCCGATAGAGCAGTTGGAAAATTTTATGAATGGAACGATGGATGTTTCCGTAGATCCGTTAAAAGAGTATGGATCTTTTCAACAACAGACAATGGCGAGGGTAAGAACAGAGGAGGATACGTTGCCGTTTCGAGTAGGAACGTATTTTTATTATCCGGATTGTGGGTTATATATTATTCTTGGTTATACGAAAAAAGAAGAGAAATATCTTGCGGAAGAACTCTTGGAATCGCTAGCGTATACGGGTATCGGAGGTAAAAAGTCAACAGGACTTGGGAAATATATTCTGCGACCGATAAAACTTCCGGAAGTATTCGAACGACATCTGAAAAAAGATGCGGACAGAATTATTTTGCTTTCTGTGGGGCTTCCACGGGATGGAGAACTGGAAAACGCACTGGAAGGTGCATCTTATCAGCTGATAAGACGTTCCGGTTTTATATCCTCAGATACCTATGCAGAGGAATTGAGAAAGAAAAAAGATTTATATGTGTTTGCAGCCGGGTCATGCTTTGAACATCGATTTGAAGGAGATATCTATGATGTTTCGGACAATGGAAGTCATCCGGTATATCGTTATGCAAAGCCACTCTTTATGGGGGTGTAGGTATGAAGGAATATTTAAAAACATACAGGATAAAAATTACGGCGTTATCCCCGATTCATATAGGATCGGGAGAAAAAATAAATAAAAAAGAATATATCTATCTGCCACGCAATCATCAGGTGTTGATTCCGGATATTGAAAAAATGTATGGAGATTTACAGAAAAAAGGTCTTGGAAAAGCGTATATGGAATATCTGTTATCGAACGGCAGCCGGGGACCTGCATTGGGACAGTGGTTAAAGCAATCACAGGTGCCTGTGGCACAATATACTGCATGGAAAAAATATGAGATGGATGCAGGCGAGGCATTTGTTGCGCAGGCGGCACGTCCGAAAGAGATCGATGCTTTTATCAAGGATGCGTATGGAATGCCGTATATTCCGGGAAGCAGTATAAAAGGAATGATTCGAACGGCTCTTATCGCCTGGGAGATAAGAAAAGATCCGGAAAAATATACAGCGAATAGAGAGAAAATTGCAGCGAGTTCCAGAGAACGGGCGAATAGAAAAGTGTGTCTTTCCAAAGAGACAAGCGCACTGGAGCAGCAGATCTTTTATACATTGAACAGAGATCAGAAAAAAAGGTCAAGTGCAGTGAATGATAATCTGGCCGGGTTACGTGTGGGAGACAGTTATCCGATTCCGGTAGAACAATTGACATTAAGTCAGAAAATCGATTATACTCTGGATGGACAGGAAAAAACATTACCACTTTTAAGAGAGACACTGAAACCGGGTACGGAGATAGAGGCTGATATTACAATTGATACAACGCTTTGCCCGTATACGATGGAAGATATCATAAAAGCGCTGGATTTTTTTCAAAAAGTCTGCTACAAATATTTTTATTCCAGATTCCGCAGAGGTACTGAAAAACCGGGAATCATCTGGTTGGGTGGAGGCTGTGGTTTCCTCTCCAAGACGATTTTGTATCCGCTATATGGCAGTCAGGCGGTCAGAATTATCGATAATATTTATAAAAATACGTTGGGAAATTCATATAGAACGCATAAACATGCAAAGGATATTGGCTTGAAAATAGCACCTCACGTATGTAAGTGTACAAAATACGAGGGAAAATTGTATGATATGGGTATGGGATATATGACATACCGACCAATTTAAAACAATATTTTGCCCCGCAGCCCATAAAATAAAGGGTTTTGAAGAAAATATTTATTTTTTGGAAAGATTCCGCAAATGAATCCGGTTTCTGCCGCAAACCCGTCTGGAAACCACGAGATTCAGGGGGCTGCGAGAGGCAGGGTAGATAGAAAAGAACCCCGTTGAGGGGACGAAAACGTTACGAGATTTACTACTTTTCAAAATATCTATGGTAGTAGATAGAAAAGAACCCCGTTGAGGGGACGAAAACTTTTATGTGCTGTAATTTTTCCATTTGGAAACTCGAAGGTAGATAGAAAAGAACCCCGTTGAGGGGACGAAAACATAACTTTCAATGTCTTTTGCAATTTCATATGCTGAGTAGATAGAAAAGAACCCCGTTGAGGGGACGAAAACGCTATCCCGTCCGCTCCTCTGAGCTTATCTGTATTGTAGATAGAAAAGAACCCCGTTGAGGGGACGAAAACAAGTTCGTAAAATTTAGTGTTGAACAGTTCTTGCATGGTAGATAGAAAAGAACCCCGTTGAGGGGACGAAAACTCTGCCATCACAGTATGCAAACAACCGTTTCATCACTCGTAGATAGAAAAGAACCCCGTTGAGGGGACGAAAACCATCCCACGCTTTTTTTGGAGTTTCCAAAGAGCTTGTAGATAGAAAGGAACCCCGTTGAGGGGACGAAAACGGATCGAAAGGATTATCGATTGTTGTTAATGCTACTTGTAGATAGAAAAGAACCCCGTTGAGGGGACGAAAACTCGGCTTGCTTTGACCACTTGCATACCTGCCAAGAACTGTAGATAGAAAAGAACCCCATTGAGGGGACGAAAACAATGAAAATACGGTTTTTAATCTTGAGTTCATCATAGTAGATAGAGAAGAACCCACAGAGGGGACGGAATTAGTGATTTATATTTGAAAGAGGTGAAACAGTAATGAGTTATCTTTATGTATGTGAACAGGGTGCAAGTATCGGGATAAAAGAGAATCGATTCCAAGTAAAATACAAAGATGGATTGTTAAAAAGTGTTCCAGCAGAAACCTTAGAAGTCATTGAGGTATTTGGAAAGATTCAGATTACAACACAATGCCTGACCGAATGTCTGAAACGGGGAATCAATGTGATCTTTTATTCAACGAACGGGTCTTATTTTGGACGATTGATTTCAACTACCCATGTAAATGTACAGCGGCAACGAAAACAGGCGGATCTTGGAAAAAACAAAGAGTTTCAGCTTGATTTCTCAAGGAAAGTCATAGATGCCAAGATTCACAATCAGATTGTAGTATTGAGACGATATGCAAGAGGAAGGCAGCAAAATGTTGAACGGACGATTGCGGAGATGCAAAATATGCAAAGAAAGTTGCCACGTGCGGTCAGCATAGAACAGATTATGGGATATGAAGGAACAGCTGCAAAAATATATTTCAGAACTTTAGGAGAACTGATCGATCCGGCTTTTCGGTTTTCAGGAAGATCAAGGCGGCCTCCTATGGATCCTTTTAATTCCATGATCAGTCTGGGATATTCTATTATTTTGAACGAATTGTATGGAAAAATAGAAGGAAAAGGATTAAATTCATATTTTGGAATTATGCATAAAGATCGTGAAAAACATCCAACATTAGCCAGTGATTTGATGGAAGAGTGGAGGGCAGTGCTGATCGATACGACGGCGTTGAGTATGTTGAATGGGCATGAACTGACAACAGATAATTTTTATACAGACACAGAATATCCAGGAGTGTATCTGGATAAAGAAGGATTTAGAAAATATATCCAGAAGTTGGAGATGAAATTCAGGTCGGACAACAAGTATCTCTCGTATATTAATTACAGAGTAAGTTTTCGCAGAGCATTAGATATGCAGGTGAATCAGCTGGTAAAGGTAATTGAAACAGGAGATGTAAATGAGTACTCACCGGTCATAATTCGATAAAAACAGGAAAATACGAATGGAAAATTATTTTTGGAATACGGAAGAAAATTATAAAGAGAAAAAACTATATATTCTGGTGATTTATGATATAGTAAATAACAGACGGAGAGTTGCTTTTGCCAAGAAAATGAATGGCTATGGATTCCGCGTACAGAAGTCGGCATTTGAGGCTATGATTTCGGATGGTATGTATCGGAAGCTGATCGATGAGATACCAACATTGATTGATAAATCAGAAGACAGTGTACGCGTATATAAGATTCGTGGAACCGGAGAAGTGAATCTTTTCGGATTGAACCAGAAAATTGAAAATGAGGAAGTTATTATTATATAAAGAGGAAAACAAATGAATAAGACGATTTTATTTACCCCAGTAGGAGGAACGGATCCTATTTCATCAACGAACTGTTATGATGGATCCATGTTACATATCTGTCGGGTTTACAAACCGGATATAGTTATTATGTATATGTCCAAGGAAATGCTGGATTATCAGGAGAAAGATGACCGATACCGGTATTGCCTAGATCAGTTGATAAAATTGCAGAAACGGAAAATGGAATATAGAATTATTGAAAGGCGAAATCTCACGAAAGTACATGAATTTGATTATTATTATCAGGATTTTCGAATGATCATTGAAAAAATTCATGAAAATATGGACGACTCAGATACACTTCTTCTGAATGTATCATCGGGAACTCCGGCGATGAAAAGTGGACTGCTTGTATTGCAGACGCTTGGAGAATTCCCGGCAAAACCGATTCAGGTTGCAACACCAGAGGAAAAGATTAATGAACATAGTCATAAAGATTATAATGTGCAATTGTTGTGGGAGTTGGATGAAGATAACTGCGAAAATTACAAAAACAGGTGCAAAGAAGTAACGTGCCCAACGTTGTCCAAAATAAAGAAAGAAGAAATAATAAAAAAACATATTTCAGTTTATGATTATAAAGCTGCGATTGACGTTGCAGAAACGTTAGCAGAAAATGAAACCGAGAACTATAGAGATTTATTATATTTAGCAAATGCAAGAATGTTATTGGATTTTGCCAGTGTAGATAAAGCTATAGTAAAAACAGGTGTTCAGTGTCTGCCGGTTCGTTCATCATCAGACAGAAAGTATTTTGAATACGCTTTGAATACAGATGTGAAACTGAAGAGAGGAGAGTATGCTGATTTTATACGCGCAATCACACCGTTAATAGTGGATTTGTTTGAACTGGTGATAAAAAAGGAACTTAAAATTGACATTAATAAATATTGCGATCAAAAGAAACAAAATGGTACGATAGTGCGAAAGTGGTCGGTTAAAAAGCTGAACGGATCCGAGATCGGAAATGCCTTGAATAGTTATTATAGCAGTAAAGGACGCAGATTTGATGCGAAGGATGTATATTCAGATAATTTAAGAATTATTATTGAAGCAATGTCTGGTAACAAACATTTAATTTATTTGGTGAATGAAATCCGAAAAGTGGAGCAGAATATTCGAAATCTGGCAGCTCATGAAATCATATCGATTACAGATAGGACTATCGTAGAAAAAACGGGATATACAGGCGAGAAGATTATGAACATGATAAAAGAACTGTTTCACTATACGGGAATAGCGATTCGCAAGGAATACTGGGATTCTTATGATGATATGAATCAAAAAATATTACAGAAAATCGGGTAATAAGATATGAAAGAAGACAAAACCGAACAGCGCTGGGACAAGCTGCTTCATATCCGCACCAGTGGAAGAGATGATTCTCACTCGGATCAGTACCGATATCCCTATGAGCCAACACCATATACTGTATTGCAACGCCTTGCGGATTCCGGGTATATCCGAAAGCACAATCTGTTGTTGGATTATGGCTGCGGAAAAGGGCGGGTGGATTTCTTTTTGTCCTGGCAGACCAGATGTCAGTCTGTCGGGATTGAATATGATGAGCGGATCTATGAAAATGCACAGAAAAATAAAGAGACAGCAGTTTCTTCCGGACGGGTATCTTTTGAAAAAGTGGATGCGACAGAATTCGTTGTCCCGGATCAGGCGGACAGGATGTATTTTTTTAATCCGTTTTCTGTAGAAATTTTGCAGCATGTGATAGCGAGAATACTGGAGTCCTATTACCGGAATATGAGATCGATCCAACTGTTCTTTTATTATCCTTCGGATGACTACATAGCGTGTCTGATGAATGTGGAAGAGTTACAGTTTGCGGATGAAATTGATTGCAAAGATCTTTTCCCAGGAGAGAATCAGCGGGAAAGAATCGTAATATTCGAACTGGGAGAAATCGCGGGTTGAAATATTGAAAGTTAAAGAACGTGAAGGAGAAGAACATTATGGGAGATCATGAAAGAGGAAAGCTGGATGACAGTGGATTCCACTATGACGGCTGTGCAGGCGGTCCCTGTGGATGCGATGGAGGAAGCGGAGGTTCACCGAGAAGAGGTGGCGGTGGAGATGGTCTGTGGATAATTGTGGGTCTGATCGTGGTTTTTGGAGGGGTAATCGGACTGGCAGAACTGACAGGAATACCGCTGGAAAACTGGTCGACAGGGATAATACTTTTAGTGATGTTTCTTCTGTTTCTGTTGTTTGGAGTGATTATTCTTTTGTTTTATTAAGAATAGAAAGAATATTCAGCATAAAAACATCACAAAAAAGAAAAAAAGATTGACAATCAAGTATACTTGAATGTTATCATAAAAGTAAACAAAAAAGAAAGAAGGGTTTTTACAATGAGTGTTGATGAAACAAAAATGCCGAAACTCGGTTTCGGGCTGATGAGACTGCCGGAGAAGGACGGGGAACTGGATCTGGAGCAGCTTTGTAAGATGGTGGATGCGTATATGACATCCGGAATGAACTATTTTGATACTGCATATATGTACTGCGGAGGAAAATCCGAGAGCATTATCAAAAAAGCGCTTGTAGAGCGTTATCCGCGTGACAGCTTTACACTGACAACGAAACTGCCACAATGGATGATGGATGAAGGAATCGACGGAAGAGACCGGATCTTTAATGAGCAGCTGGCACGTACCGGTGCGGGATATTTTGATTATTATCTGTTACATAGCGTAGAAGACGGAGCAAACTACGAAGGTTACGTCAAATACGACTGCTTCAACTGGGCGATGAAGAAAAAAGAAGAAGGACTGATCCGTCATTTCGGTTTCTCTTTCCATGGAACACCGGAACTGCTGGATAAAATTCTCTCCGAGCATCCGGAAGTAGAGATCGTACAGATCCAGATGAATTATGCAGACTGGGAGAATCCGCTGGTACAGTCCGGTCGACTGTATGAGGTTCTTCGCAAATACAACATGCCTTTCCTGGTTATGGAGCCTGTCAAAGGCGGTTCTCTTGCCAGTGCGTCTCCGGAAGTAGAGGCAGAGATGAAAAAGATCAAACCGGACGCTTCCGTAGCGTCCTGGGCACTGCGCTTTGCGGCATCTCTTCCGGGCGTTGCCACAGTATTGTCCGGCATGTCCAACGAAGAGCAGATGAATGACAACCTGAAGACATTTACCAACTTCGAACCACTGTCGGAAGAAGAGCGGAAAGTAATCGAAAAAGCACAGGATGAACTGAAGAAAAATCCAACCGTTCCGTGTACTTCCTGCCGATACTGCTGCGATGGATGTCCACAGCAGATTTCCATCCCGGATGTCTTCCGTGCGTTAAATACCATCCGTCTGTATGGAGAAAAAGATCGTGCACAGTCTTATTATGAAAAACTGATACAGACTTCCGGAAAAGCAGGTGACTGTATCCAGTGTGGCCAGTGTGAGAGCGTCTGTCCGCAGCACTTGTCCATCATTTCATTACTGGAAGAAGCATCGGAAAAACTTGACAAATAATAAAAAACGGTTCATCCATGCCCGAAAAGCGTGATAGATGCGTTAAATATGTTTTTTGTATTGCTTTTTGTTGGGGAAAATGTTAATATATTAGCAAATGAACACGAAACAAAGAATACCTGCAGAGGTGGGAAGACGCACTGCAGGTATTCTTCTGCAACAGAAAGGAACAACATATGAAGACAACACTGATTATCATGGCAGCAGGGATTGGTTCACGGTTCGGAACAGGAATCAAACAGCTGGCAAAGATGTCGGACAACGGAGAGATCATCATGGATTACTCGATCTATGATGCAAAAGAAGCAGGATTTGACAAAGTGGTTTTTGTAATCCGTAAAGATATTGAAGAAGAGTTCAAAGCGGTGATCGGAAACCGTATTGGTTCTCAGATCGAAGTGGAATATGTATATCAGGAACTCACTGATCTGCCGGAAGGCTTTACTGTTCCGGAAGGACGTAAAAAACCATGGGGAACAGGTCAGGCAGTACTGGCGTGCAAGGACGTAGTAGAAGAGCCGTTTGTGATCATCAACGCAGACGATTACTACGGAAAAGAGGCTTTCGTAAAACTGCATGATTTTCTGGTAAATGGGAAGCAGGAAGGCGAAGTCCTGAATATGGCAATGGCAGGATTTGTCCTGAAAAATACTGTCAGTGAGAACGGAGCTGTTACCCGTGGGATCTGTACCGTGGATGATGATGATATGCTGACTGACGTTCTGGAAACATCCGGTATCGCAATCGAAGCAGACGGAACGGTAGTCTGTGACAGAGAAGAAGTAAAGTCATGGATCACACCGGATGTTCACGTATCCATGAATATGTGGGCTGCTTATCCGGAATTTCTGGACAAGCTGGAGAGTGGATTTGCAGAATTTCTGAAAGACGAATCCAGAGATCCGTTAAAGAAAGAATATCTGATCCCGATCATCGTGGATGGTCTGTTAAAACAGAACAAAGCGACAGTGAAGGTGCTGGAGACACAGGACAAATGGATCGGAATTACTTATAAAGAAGATACAGAGCTGGCACAGGCAGGCTTCCGTGAAATGATTCGTTCCGGTAAATATCCGGCAAAGCTGTGGGATTGATTTTGAGAAAATAAAAGAGAAAATGACAAAGCATCAGGGTGAAAATCGGAGATATGGGAAGTCCCAGAATCTGATTTTAACCTGGTGCTTTTTCAGTTACGTGGATAACGGGTCAAAGTCCGTTCGGTTTCTGAGCTCTTTCATAATTTTACAAAAGTTCAGGAATCCGCATGGCTGTAAAAGTGAGACAAAAAGGGCGGAAAAAGAAAAGGGATGACATTTTGGCAGAGTTTGTATATAATAGAGGAAGCGTCAGCGAGATGAAAACGGAAAAAACGAAGGAAACAGGAGAACAGAAAATGAAAGCATATGATTATGTTGTAGTAGGATCCGGTCTGTACGGTGCCGTATTTGCCCGGGAAGCGGTGAAAAAAGGGAAAAAGGTGCTGGTGATCGACAAACGCCCAAACATCGCGGGAAATGTATATACGGAGCAGATGGAAGGGATTCATGTACATAAATACGGTGCCCATATTTTCCATACCAACAATAAAAAAGTGTGGGACTATGTGACATCTTTTGCGGAATTTAACCGCTTTACGAACTCCCCGGTGGCAAATTACAAGGGTGAGTTGTACAGCCTGCCGTTTAATATGTATACCTTCAATAAGATGTGGGGTGTGGTGACACCGGAAGAGGCAGCAGCCAAGATCGAAGAACAGAGACAGGCAGCAGGTATCACCGAGCCGAAGAATCTGGAAGAGCAGGCGATCTCTCTGGTTGGAACAGATATTTATGAGAAACTGATCAAGGGTTACACACAGAAACAGTGGGGACGTCCGTGTACAGAGCTTCCGTCATTTATCATCCGCCGTCTGCCGGTGCGTCTGACTTTTGATAACAACTACTTCAATGCGTTGTATCAGGGAATCCCAGTAGGTGGTTACACAAAGATGGTTGCCAATATGCTTGAAGGTATCGAGGTAGAACTTGGTGTGGATTATCTTGAGAAGAAAGAGTATTATGACAGTCTGGGAGAAAAAATCGTATATACCGGACCGATCGATGCATATTTTGCATATGAACTGGGTACGCTGGAGTACCGTTCGGTACGATTCGAGACAGAGGTACTGGACAAACCGAATTTCCAGGGAAATGCAGCTGTGAACTACACAGATGCAGAGACTCCATGGACACGAATCATCGAACATAAATGGTTTGAGTTCGGAAAAGATGAGAATGGTCAGGAACTTCCGAAGACAGTCATCAGCCGGGAATACAGCTCCGAGTGGAAACCGGGTGATGAACCTTATTATCCGGTCAATGATGAAAAGAACGGAAAACTCTATGAAGAATATAAGAAACTTGCTGAGAAAGAAAATGATGTGATTTTCGGCGGCAGACTAGGCGAATATAAGTATTATGATATGGATGCGGTGATCGCAGCGGCACTGGATATGAGTGAGAGAGAGCTGGGATAATTGCATTCTGGTCATGACAGACATTTATGTATAAATATCTGAGGAAAACTAAAAACAGTGTAGTACAATGTTTGATTTCAAACCGTACTACACTGTTTTTAGCTAAACAATATATCATTTGCGTCGATAATCAGACACACTCTAGAACTCAATCTCCTTCAGATACCGTGCCACAGCATCCTGCCAGGTAGGAAGCGGCTCGAATCCGTTTTCTACGAGTTTGGATTTGTCCAGGCGGCTGTTGAACGGGCGTTTTGCTTTGGATACGCCGTATTCAGCAGTGGTAACCGGAGCGACGGACACGCGGTCTTCGGAATACTCCTCACGTCCCATTGCGACAGCCTGACGGAAGATTTCTTTTGTGAAATCATACCAGCTGATATAGCCGCCCTCGTTGGTTGCGTGATAATAACCGTATTTCTCTGTCTCGATCATGTCGACCAGCAGTCGTGCCAGATCGTAGGTATAGGTAGGAGTACCGATCTGATCGGAAACAACGGTCAGCTTGTCGTGTGTCTTTGCTACGTTCAGCATGGTTTTGATAAAGTTTTTTCCGTTCTTACCGAATACCCATGCGATACGCACGATAAAATATTTATCCAGAGTGGAAGATACCGCAAGTTCTCCGTCCAGTTTGGTCTGTCCGTATACATTTAACGGTTTGTAATCTTTGCAGTCCGGCTGCCACGGTTCGGTTCCCTGTCCGTCAAATACATAGTCGGTGGAAATGTAAACCATTTTTGCATCCAGTTCCTTGCAGACAGAAGCGATATTAGCAGTTCCATCTACGTTAATGGCCTTTACTTTTGCCTGTTTGTCTTCATCCTCTGCCAGATCAACAGCAGTCCATGCAGCGCAGTGAACGACAACATCCGGGTTGATCTCGGTAAGGGTCTTACAAACAGCTTCTTTGTCTGTGATATCCATGGCAACGTAAGGCATGGTTGTGACCGGGCTTTCGTCCTGTACACCGCTGTAGGAAGGAGCGATATCACTTCCGATTCCTTCATAACCTCTTTTTGCCAGTTCATTCATCACATCGTGTCCCAGCTGTCCGGCAACACCTGTTACAAATACTTTCATATTGTTCTCTCCATAATCTATCTGCCGTAGCTGCGAAGCAAGAGTATATGCCTGGCAGAACGGCAGATTTTAAATGATTTATTAGTTCTGTGTCACGGTACGCACCGGCAGGAATTAGCGGTTTGCGTACATTTTCTCATAGTAGTTCTGGTATTCACCGGAGATGATGGTTTCCCACCATTCTTTGTTATCCAGATACCACTGAATGGTTTTTTTGATACCGTCTGCGAATTTGGTTTCCGGCAGCCAGCCCAGTTCGTTGTGGATCTTGGTCGGATCGATGGCATAACGCATGTCATGACCTTTTCTGTCAGATACATAGGTGATCAGGCTTTCCGGTTTACCCAGTTCTTTACAGATGATTTTTACGATATCGATGTTTTTCATCTCATTGTGACCACCGATGTTATATACTTCGCCGACACGACCGTTGTGGATGATCAGATCGATCGCTTTGCAGTGATCTTCTACATACAGCCAGTCACGGACATTTTCACCTTTTCCGTATACAGGAAGTGGTTTGTCATTCAGTGCATTGGCGATCATCAGCGGAATCAGTTTTTCCGGGAAATGATACGGTCCATAGTTGTTGGAGCAGCGGCTGATGGTAACAGGCAGACCATAAGTACGATGGTAAGCCAGAACCAGAAGGTCAGCACCTGCTTTGGAGGAGCTGTACGGGCTGCTGGTGTGGATCGGAGTCTCTTCGGTAAAGAACAAGTCCGGGCGATCCAGAGGCAGATCTCCGTATACTTCATCGGTAGATACCTGATGATATCTCTTGATACCGTATTTTCTGCAGGCATCCATCAGGACAGCAGTACCTTTGATGTTGGTATCCAGGAATACTTCCGGGTTCTCGATGGAACGGTCTACGTGGCTTTCTGCTGCGAAGTTTACAACCATATCCGGATGTTCTTCTTCGAACAGTTTGTATACAGCTTCACGGTCTGTGATGCTTTCTTTTACAAAACGGAAGTTCGGGTTGTCCATAACAGGAGCCAGAGTGGACAGGTTACCTGCATAAGTCAGGCAGTCCAGGCATACGATCCGATACTCCGGGTATTTTTTCAGCATATGGAAAATAAAGTTGCTTCCGATAAATCCGGCACCGCCGGTAACAATAATATTCATAACATTTCTCCTTTTGGGTGTCAGGCACCATTAAAAATTTAATAACAAATCCGGGAACGCAGCGGTATTAGCGGCGTGCATCCAGATATTTGCCGTTCAGAACGTCCATCAGATACTGACCGTACTGATTTTTTTTCAGCAGTTCGTATACTTTCAGAACTTCTTCTTTTGAGATCCAGCCGTTTAAGTAAGCGATTTCTTCCAGACACGCGATTTTTCTGTGCTGGTGAGTTTCCATGGTTTTTACGAAGTTGGTAGCATCTACCAGACTTTCATGTGTACCGGTATCCAGCCAGGTAAATCCCTGTCCCAGAAGTTCTACATTTAACTGTCCTTCTTCCAGATAGATGCGGTTCAGATCGGTAATTTCCAGTTCGCCACGTGCACTTGGTTTCAGGTTCTTAGCGTATTCCACTACTTTATTGTCGTAGAAATACAGACCGGTCACACAGTAATTGCTCTTCGGATGTTCCGGTTTCTCTTCGATGGAGATGGCTTTTCCTTCACTGTCGAATTCTACGATACCGAAACGCTCCGGATCGTCCACGTAATAACCGAAGACAGTAGCACCTTTTCCGGTTTTTGCATTTTCTACCGCTGCGTGCAGACGTTTGGTCAGTCCGTGACCGGCGAAAATGTTGTCACCCAGAACCATAGCTACAGAGTCATCACCGATGAATTCTTCTCCGATGATGAATGCCTGTGCCAGTCCGTCCGGACTTTCCTGTACAGCATAGGACAGATTCACACCAAACTGATGACCGTCGCCTAACAGCTCCTTGAAACGCGGGGTATCCTGCGGGGTGGAGATGATCAGGATATCACGGATGCCTGCGTTCATCAGAACAGACATCGGATAGTAGATCATCGGTTTGTCATAGATGGGAAGTAACTGTTTGGAAGTTACCATGGTCAGAGGATAAAGGCGTGTGCCGGATCCTCCTGCTAAAATGATTCCTTTCATGAGTATTCTCCTTTCAGATCATTTGTTGTAACTATTCAGTAGGTAGTATCCCGCGAGGTGTTTTGGCATGAATATGTCAAAATCCCGAGACATACAAGTCAAAATGCCATCACCGAAGGTTTAAATGCATTTTGACTCGTAACTGTGAAGGTACTGAACAGTTACCATTTGTTTTTTCAGTTCCGTATCCTAAGATGATACCATTATAAAAGGTGACCTTAGGTCACCTTCAAGCATTTTTTTAAAATTTTGGTAAAATTGTTGGTTTTTACTTATAGGACAGAGAAAAACAGAAGGAAAATTTAGTAATTGCAAATAAAAATCCCGGCATCTTTTGTGATATGCAATCCTTTTTCTGTTTTTTTCTTTACAAAGGAACGAAATTCTTTGTAGTGGTCAAGCAGGTACTGATTCTGATTGCCGTGGCAGGAGAGGATATAGGAGATCAGAGGCTCCGGGTCGGACACCAGAAGACCGTCTTCATAAGAGATCCATTCCACACGGGAAAACCATGGTTCGAGCACCTGTGCGCCGTTTTCGCGACCGAATTTCTCATATAATTTGTTGGCGGAGAGCACGATCCGCTCATCAAACCGGCTGACCAGCTGACTGATTTCTTTCATATGAGAGTTGCCATAGGTACTGCATAAGAACCGCCCACCCGGTTTCAGTACCCGCCGGACTTCTTTACACACATTTTCCAGATTATCACAATAGAACAGCACGTGGTTGGCGATCACGAGGTCATAGCTTTCGGAAGACGCCGGAATCTTTTCACAGTCAAAAGCAGCGAAAGAAAACCGGGAATCTCTGGCTCCCAGTGCACGTCTTGCATCGCGCAGCATCCCGTCTGAGATGTCGGAGAGGGTAAGGTGGATGTTCTGAGGAAGCAGAGAGATGTTTTGTTTCCATAAAGCACCGTCCCCACATCCCAGTTCCAGAACGTTCATGCCGGACTGCAGATGGCACTGTGAATAGATCCACGGAAACCATCCTTCTTTATTTATAGAGTATAAACTGTGCAGCTTGATTCGGGCTGCAATATTAGTTGCGTTCTGATACTGATTCTTCATACTCTTTTCCATACCGGTCAGATGGATCAGATCAAGCATCTGGTTCCAGTCGATGGTGTGCTGGGTCTGGATTGCATCGGAAGTATCCTGAATCGCTTTCTCCACCAGCTGTAATTGTTCAATCCGGTCGCGCACCAGTTTCAGCTGTACATCCAGAGAATCCCGCATAAAATGATAGTCCGTATCATTGATCGTCATATCCCGGATATCATCCAGCGAAAATCCCAGAAACTTCAACAACAGGATCTGCTGCAGCCGCGCCAGATCCTCATCCGTGTAAAACCGTGCACCTGCGTCACTTACATAGGAAGGTTTTAAAATATTCTGTTTATCATAATAACGGATCGTCCGAAGCGTCACATGCGCCATACGGGCAAATTCCCCGGAAGAGTAGTAGCCCTCTTTTTTCATAGATTATACGCCTTTCTGTGTATGAAAAAATAATTACGAAAATAGATAAAAACAGTATAGCAGACGGGGGGAGAGAAAGCAAATTGGTCTTTTTCGATAAAAACGAAAAACCCCGTGTGATAAAAAACAAAAATAGCAGGAAATAAGGAGAAATATTCGTGACAAAACAACAGACTGATGGTAGAATATTCCAGATAAGGGGTGTCATGGGGCATGCCTGCTTTTTGATTTACGCGCGCAACGAGCCAAAGTCCGTGCTTGCACGAGACCTTGGCGACTGCCGCGATAACGAGCGCCAGCGAGTGTACGCGAGCAACGAGTGTCCGTGCATGCACGAGATCTGGGAGACTGTCGCGATAACTTGAGAAACTCGCGGAGCGTGTTTCTCATAGTTTATTTGAGCTACAAGTCAAAATCTGACCTCGTATGAAACCTTGATTATCGCCATGACAACGAGTAAAATTTTCGGAGTGTATTTTATCTCGTTTTAGAGAAGGTTTTATGGAGATAGGGCATCAGGAAGCATTGTGGCCGGGATGCATGGCACATTCTTATAAAAGAATATTTAAAGACAGAATAAACAGGACAGAAGGGGGATTTATGCTGGGAAACGTAAGGAAAAAATTTATTGGAGACAAGCAATTTTATAAGATGGTACTTGCCATCGCCATACCGATCATGATCCAGAACGGAATCACAAACTTTGTAAGCCTGCTGGACAACATCATGGTTGGTCAGATCGGAACGGAGCAGATGTCGGGGGTTGCGATTGTCAATCAGCTGATCTTTGTATACAATCTGTGCATCTTCGGCGGGGTGTCCGGTGCGGGAATCTTTACCGCGCAGTATTTTGGACAGAAAGATGATGAAGGTATCCGTCATACCTTCCGGTTCAAATTATGGGTATCCGCGATTCTGACTGCGCTGGTTATTGTGATTTTTATCATCAGTGGAGAAAGCCTGATCCAGATCTATCTGAACGGCAGCAGCGATGGCGGCGATCTGGCTGCTGCACTTCGCTATGGAAGACAGTACATGCTGGTGATGTTATGCGGACTGCCGGCCTTTATGATGGTACAGACATATGCGAGTACACTTCGTGAGTGCGGAGAGACGATGGTGCCGATGAAAGCCGGTGTGACAGCGGTTCTGGTGAATCTGGTATTTAACTATCTGCTGATCTACGGAAAGTTCGGTTTTCCGGAACTCGGTGTTGTCGGTGCGGCGATCGCAACGGTGCTGTCGAGATATGTGGAGATGGCGATTGTTTTAATCTGGACCCACAAACACAAAGAAATCAATACCTATATCGTCGGACTCTACAAGACCATGAAGATTCCGGGATATCTGATAAAGAAATTTATTATCAAAGGCTCTCCGCTGCTCTTTAACGAGACACTGTGGGCTGCAGCACAGGCTACACTGATGCAGTGTTATTCGGTACGCGGGCTGAGCGTAGTAGCGGCGTTCAATATTGCGAATACGATTGCAAACTTATTTAATGTAGTATTTATCGCCCTGGGTGATTCGGTAGCCATAGTGGTAGGACAGAGGCTGGGTGCCGGCAAGATGGATGAGGCAAGGGATCTGGACAATAAGATGATCGCCTTTTCTGTGATGTGCTGTACCGGTGTTGCGATTGTGATGTTCCTGATCGCGCCGCTGTTTCCACAGCTGTATAACACTGACAGTACGACAAGACATCTGGCAGAATACCTGATCATGACACAGGCAGTCTTTATGCCGCAGAATGCATTCCTGCATGCGACATATTTTACCCTGCGTTCCGGTGGCAAGACAGTGGTCACGTTCTTTTTCGACAGCGTCTTCGTGTGGATCGTCAGCGTGCCGATCGCCTTTGTGCTGAGCCGGTTTACCGGTTTGTTTGTAGTAGTGATTTTCGCATGCGTCAATATTGCAGACTGGATCAAATGCGTGATCGGCTTTGTACTGGTTAAGAAAGGCGTCTGGTTGCAGAATATTGTGTCGCAGAAAGAATGATAAACAGTGTCGGGCATGGTGAACAATAAAAAGAAAAATAGCAGAAAAATAAGACTTGCAATTTAAAATATGGTAGTGTATAATATTTGACGTATGAATAAACGAGATGGTCCTCTGTTACAAAAGGTATTAAGAACATCCAGGAACAAAAGGAGAAAAAAGATGAACGAAATTATTAAAAACATCGAAGCTGCTCAGCTGAAAGCAGAAGCACCGGCATTCAACGTTGGTGACACCGTAAAAGTTTATGGTAAAATCAAAGAAGGAAACCGCGAAAGAATTCAGATCTTCGAAGGTATCGTAATTAAAAAACAGGGCGGAAGCTGCCGTGAAACTTTCACAGTAAGAAAGAACTCTAACGGTATCGGCGTAGAAAAAACATGGCCGCTGCATTCTCCGAACGTAGAGAGAGTAGAAGTAGTAAGACGTGGTAAAGTAAGACGTGCAAAACTGAACTACTTAAGAGACCGTGTTGGTAAAGCAGCTAAGGTAAAAGAACTGGTAAAATAATTCACAGGTAGAGGAGCAGGGGCAAATACATCATGTACTTGCCCCTGTTTCCGTTTACGCGGGCAATGAGTCAAAGTCCGTGCTTGCACGAGGTCTTGACGACTGCCACGATAATGAGTAAATTTTGCGAAGAGTATGTTATCTCGTTATCGCGTTACTGTGGGAAAACTCTGAGGCAAATGAATATGGGATTTTTTAAAGCAAGGTATGTAAGAGACTATGTGGCAGCTGCCAAGTTAAAAGCAGCTGTTATCTGGGCGGCAGAGATCGCAGCGGTGCTTATCCTCGGCATTGTACTGGCGGTTGGTTATGGAAAAATCACCGTTATGCAGGAAGGTTCTATGGATCCTACGTTAAATGCAGGAGATGTACTTCTGGTCGATCGCATGGCATACAGATTCAGTACGCCGAAGAGGGGAGATATCATCGTATATAAAACAGGCGATGATAAAAAAGCAAGTACACATATCAAACGGATCATCGGACTTCCGGGAGAGACGATACAGATCAAGGACGGACAGATCCTGATAGACGGGGAGACCTATCAGGAAGACGGCGAATTTCCAGGGATTGAAAATGCAGGGGTTGCTGAGACGAAGGTGGCACTGGACAGCGGAGAGTATTTTGTGCTGGGTGATAACCGGAACAACAGTGAAGACAGCAGATACGCCGATATGGGAAATGTCAAGAAAAGAAATATCATCGGTAAGGTCTGGTTTATTGCGTCACCGTGGAGCAGGTTCGGATTCGTATAGAATGAGGTAAGCAGATGAATTTACAATGGTATCCAGGTCATATGACCAAGGCAAAACGGCAGATGCAGGAAGATCTGAAACTGATCGATCTGATCATCGAACTGGTGGACGCCCGCATCCCGTTAAGCAGCAGAAACCCGGATATTGATGAACTGGGTAAAAATAAGGCAAGACTGATCCTGTTAAACAAATCAGATCTTGCAGATGAAAGATATAACGAGCAGTGGTCCGCGTATTTTCAGAAAAAAGGATTTTACGTGGTAAAAGTGAATGCTAAATCAGGCGCGGGACTCAAGTCTATCCAGGGCGTGATCCAGGAAGCTTGTAAGGCAAAGATCGAGAGAGACAGAAGAAGAGGAATCAAGAACCGTCCGATTCGTGCAATGGTTGTAGGTATTCCAAATGTAGGTAAGTCCACATTTATCAACTCCTACGCAGGAAAAGCCTGTGCAAAGACCGGAAACAAACCGGGTGTGACAAAGGGAAAGCAGTGGATCCGTCTGAATAAGACACTGGAACTTCTGGACACACCTGGTATCCTCTGGCCGAAATTTGAGGATCAGGAAGTGGGAAAACGTCTGGCGTTTATCGGATCTATCAAAGACGAGATCCTGAATCTGGAGGAACTGTCTCTGGAACTGCTGGATTATATCCGCACGAATTATCCGGGCCTGTTAAATACCCGTTACGGTATCGAGGAAGAGGGCACACCGGTATCTCTTCTGGAAGCAGTAGCAGATAAGAGAAAATGTCTGATCCGCGGGCAGGAGATCGACTATGCGAAAGCGGCAGGAATCGTGATGGAAGAATTCCGTAACGGTAAGATCGGAAGAATCACACTGGAATTTCCACCGGTTGAGGAGGAAACTGCACATGAAGACCATCCGGGAGATTAAAGAAGAATTACAGGCGGCGTCGGGAATGGAGAGAGAAAAACTTCTGGAATTGTACCGGGAGGATACCCGAAGCGGCGTAGTCAGTCTGGTGAAAAAATACGACCGGGAAAAAGAACTGCTGGAGAAAGAAAAACAGCGGATTGAAGATATGAAAGTCTATGAGAACACCTACAGTCACGTGGGCTGGATCTGCGGCATCGATGAAGCAGGACGTGGCCCGCTGGCGGGACCTGTTGTGGCAGGTGCGGTGATCTTGCCGGAAGACAGCAAGATCCTCTGGCTGAACGACTCCAAGCAGCTGTCAGCAAAGAAAAGAGAAGAACTCTATGATGTGATCATGGAAGAAGCGATCAGCGTTGGTGTTGGGTATGCAAGTCCGGCACGAATCGATGAGATCAATATTTTACAGGCGACCTATGAAGCGATGCGTGAAGCCATCTCAAAACTGGCTGTCAAGCCACAGATTCTGTTAAATGATGCGGTGACGATCCCTCAGATCGAGATTCCGCAGGTGCCGATCATCAAAGGGGACGCCAAAAGCGTTTCAATCGCAGCTGCAAGTATCATCGCGAAGGTCACCAGAGATCGGTTAATGGCAGAATATGATAAGATTATGCCGGAATATGGATTTGCATCTCATAAGGGATACGGATCGAAAAGTCATATCGAAGCGATTCGGCAATACGGTCCGTCGCCGATCCACAGAGCAACATTTATCAAGAACTTTCTGTAATCCGGGATGGATGAAGCTACTGATTTTGGATGAAAATGTCTGAAAACAAAACAGATCACGTAATTCAGTTGTCTGCAAAATAAGAGGAAACTATATTTGAATAAAAGAAAAACAGGACAAGAGCAGGAGGCGAAAGCCGCCTGCTTCTTGAAAACAGAGGGATACCAGATACTGGAACGAAATTACCGCTGCAAAAAAGGAGAGATCGACCTGATTGCCCGGGAGGGGCAGTATCTGGTATTTGTGGAAGTGAAATACAGATCAACAAACGAAAGCGGTCTGCCGGAAGAAGCCGTAGATCTGCGGAAACAGCGACAGATCTCCCGGGTGGCAGCCTGGTATCTGACAGAGAAAGGTCTGGATATCTATACACCGTGCAGATTCGATGTGGTGGCGATTGAGGGAGAAGAGATCCGGCTTTACCGGGATGCATTTTTCTACCAGGGTTAAAAGAAGAAATCTGGGAGGCAGAAACATCTGCAAATATGGAAAAAAACGGATAGAAAGTCTTTAAAAAAAGATGAAATACAGAAAACAAACAGCCAGTATCAGAAAATAAAACAGTACAGCAGGAGAGCAGATTATGGACATTCATTGGAAACAGGAATATACAGGAGATATGGAAGTCAGACAACGGGACGGTGTAACTTACCTTTCTTATCCAAGACTGGAACGGGAATCCGCTATTGTACACGGTTTCAGCACCCGTCTGGGCGGTGTGAGTGAGGGCTGTCTCGGAAGCATGAATCTCAGCTTTTCCAGAGGTGACAACCCGGAAAATGTACTGGAAAATTACCGGAGAATTAGCAGAGCCATCGGATTTCCGGTAGAAAGCATCGTTACTTCTGATCAGACTCATACGACAAATGTGCGCCAGGTAGGAAAAGAAGACTGCGGATGCGGCGTCCTGACACCACGGACCTTTCACGACATCGACGGCCTGATCACTAACGAGCCGGGTGTAACTCTTGCTACGTTTTACGCCGATTGCGTCCCCTTATATTTCTATGATTCAATCCACAAAGCCATCGGTCTGTCCCATTCCGGTTGGCGGGGAACTGTAGGAAACATCGCAAAAGCAACCGTAGAAGCCATGCAGAAAACCTATCACACCGATCCGGCAGACCTCATCGCGGCCATCGGTCCCTCCATCTGCCAGGACTGCTACGAAGTAAGCGAAGACGTCATCGAAGAATTCCGCCAGGCTTATCCGGAAACCCTCCACAAAAAGCTCTTCTACCGGAAACCCAACGGAAAGTACCAGCTAAACCTCTGGGAAGCCTGCCACCAGAACTTCCTCACCAGCGGTATACGTGAAGAAAATATCCTCACCCCCAACCTCTGCACCTGCTGCAACCCCGATTTCCTCTACTCCCACCGCGCCTCCCACGGCAAACGAGGAAACCTCGCAGCCTTCCTGGGACTACGATAAAGAAAGAACCATATACATAGAAAAACACTGTGTACGCTCAAATAACCATTATAATAATGGTTATTTGAGTTGTTACACAGTGTTTTTATGTACAAATATAATGTGATTATATGCAGAAAATTACTATCGATATATGCATTTAAAGACAACTATCTAAAAACATCAAACACCTTCCGAAAAGTAATCGAGTTTCCGCCAACATCAGTAAACGATCCCCCGGGTCGTTTACGTACGCCTTAAAAAAACTTTTCTAAGAAACTCTATTTTTTCTCTTCTCTGTTCTTAGCAAGCAATTTCGTAATCTTAGAAGTCGTAGACCGAACCTTCTCAACCGAAACATCATGATTCAGAGTATCCATAATACTTGCCAGATATTTACCCATAGCAGCAGGCTCATAATAAGGACGATCCAACAACTCCGGTGTATGATAATTCAGGTCAGTAGTAATCACTTTATGGATATAACCCTTTTCATAATACTCATCAAACTTCTTCAGTCCATCTGTAAACAGACCAAACGTAGTACAAACAAATACACGATTTGCATTCCGATCTTTCAGCTGTTTTGCCACATCCAGCATGCTCTCGCCGGAAGAAATCATATCATCAATAACGATCACATCCTTGCCGGCTACAGAGTCGCCCAGGAACTCATGAGCAACGATCGGGTTTTTACCATTTACAACGGTAGAATAATCACGACGTTTGTAGAACATACCCATATCAACACCAAGAATATTGGAGAAATATACAGCTCTTGCCATAGCACCTTCATCCGGGCTGATGATCATCAGATGTTCGTTGTCGATCTGCAGATCCGGTACGGAACGAAGCAGCGCTTTCAGGAACTGATAAGTAGGCATGAAATTATCAAAACCGGACAGCGGAATTGCATTCTGTACACGAGGATCATGAGCGTCGAAAGTGATAATATTGGAAACACCCATGCTAACCAGCTCCTGCAGAGCCATTGCACAGTCCAGAGATTCACGTTTGCTGCGTTTATGCTGTCTTCCTTCATACAGGAACGGCATAACAACGTTGATACGGTGAGCTTTTCCTGTAGCAGCAGCGATGATACGTTTCAGATCCTGGAAATGATCATCCGGAGACATATGATTTTCATAACCATTTACTTTATAAGTGATACTGTAGTTGGTGATATCGCAAAGAATGAAAAGATCCACTCCACGGATAGATTCGTTGATGACACCTTTTGCTTCACCGGTACCGAAACGAGGGCAGTCACAGTCAATAAGGAAAGATTCCTCTGCATATCCTGACCATGCGATGCCGTTAGTCCGGTGCTCCATAAGCTCTTTACGGAACTGAACCAGATAATCATTGACGGTTTTTCCCAATTCTTCACAGCCTTTCAGCGCTGCGATCTTAATAGGTGCGACTGGAATGGATTTTTCCAATAAGTCTAAGTTTGCCATAATAACCTCCAAATAAAGTGATTTAACCTGTTGTATTTTACACGATTTTTACAGACATAATAGTTATACCATTAGAAACTAAAGCCCGTCAAGAATATGTAGAATTCTTGTGAAAAATAACGGGAAAAACAGTATTTTTCGGCTTTTCCTTGACAATTCGGGGCGGTTTCTATATAGTAAGGTAGCGGAAAGAACCTGAAAATGTTCGTAAGTGTTCAATGCTTGTAACTGTTCAGTACCCTCACGGTTACGAGTCAAAATACCTCGCGGAATATTTCCGGTGGAATAGTTATAATTGTTCTTACCAGGAGAACGGAGAAAGTTGAATGAAAAAAAACAAACATATTATAAAGATGGTTCAGCCCGGGAGTATAGCCGAAGAACTGGAGATCGAACCGGGAGATGAACTGATTTCCATCAATGACCAGAAGATCGAAGATGTTTTCGATTATCATTATCTGGTAAACGATGATTATCTGACAGTACTGATCCGTAAGACCAACGGGGAAGAATGGGAACTGGAGATTGAAAAAGATTATGAGGAAGATCTGGGGATCGAGTTCGATAATGGACTGATGGATGAATATCGTTCCTGCAGAAACAACTGTATTTTCTGTTTTATCGATCAGATGCCGCCGGGGATGCGGGAAACTTTGTATTTTAAAGACGATGATTCCCGCCTTTCTTTTTTGCAGGGTAATTATGTAACACTTACAAATATGAGTGATCATGACATCGACCGTATCATAAAGTACCATCTGGGGCCAATCAATATTTCTTTCCAGACAACCAATCCCCAGCTTCGCTGTAAGATGCTCCATAACCGGTTCGCCGGGGATATTTTTCCAAAGGTGCAACGGTTATACGAAGCCGGAATTGAAATGAATGGTCAGATAGTTCTGTGTAAAGGCGTGAATGACGGAGAGGAACTGGAACGGAGTATCCGGGATCTCAGCCGGTATCTGCCGCATCTTCGAAGCGTCTCGATCGTTCCTGTGGGACTGAGTAAATACAGGGATGGTCTGTACCCACTGGAGCCATTTACAAAAGAAGATGCTCAAAATGTGCTGGAATGCGTTCACAGATGGCAAAAAATGCTGTATGCTGAATATGGCCTGCATTTTATTCATTGCAGTGACGAATGGTATATCCTGGCAGAGCAGTCCATGCCGCCGGAAGAACAGTACGATGGATATCTGCAGCTGGAAAATGGCGTAGGTATGCTGCGACTTTTGGATACTGAGATACAGGAGACGGTGCAGGGGCTGGAGGGAAATGACACGCTTCGACATTTTTCGGTAGCGACCGGAAAACTGGCAGCACCTTATATAGAAAAGAATATTTCGTATGTTCAGGAAAAGTTTCCGAATATTCATGGGACGGTCTATGCGATCCGAAACGACTTCTTTGGTCCGATGATCACCGTATCCGGTCTGATCACAGGACAGGATCTGATCGCACAGCTGAAAGATCAGGATCTTGGGGAACGGCTTCTGATCCCGTGCAATATGCTTCGTGCGGGAGAAAATGTGTTCCTGGACGATATTACCGTAGAAGAAGCAGAAGAAGCGTTACAGATAAAAATCACTGTGGTAAATGAAGATGGTGCATCTTTTGTACACGCAGTGGTAGATGATACAATATTGGAAAATCATAAAAGGAGGCAGATCTATGAGCAAGCCGATTGTAGCAATTGTGGGACGACCTAATGTGGGTAAATCCACATTATTCAATGCCCTGGCGGGAGAGACTATTTCCATTGTAAAAGATACACCGGGTGTAACAAGAGACCGTATCTATGCGGATGCAACCTGGTTAAATTACAGTTTTACACTGATCGATACCGGCGGTATCGAGCCGGAGAGCAAGGATGTCATCCTGGCGCAGATGAGAGATCAGGCACAGATCGCGATTGATACCGCAGATGTTATTATTTTTATCACCGATGTGCGCCAGGGACTGGTAGATGCCGATTCCAAAGTGGCTGATATGCTGAGAAGAAGTGGCAAACCGGTACTTCTGGTGGTGAATAAAGTAGACAGCTTTGCAAAATTCATGCCGGATGTATACGAATTCTATAATCTTGGCATCGGTGATCCGATTCCGATCTCCGCATCCAGCAAGCTGGGTATGGGTGATATGCTTGACGAAGTGGTAAAATATTTCCCGACCGAAGAAGAGGAAGAGGAGGAAAATGAGATTCCTCATATCGCTATCGTAGGAAAACCAAACGTAGGAAAATCCTCTATTGTCAATAAATTACTGGGACAGAACCGTGTGATCGTATCAAATGTTGCAGGAACCACCCGTGATGCCATCGATACCAACGTGATGTGGAACGGAAAAGAATATGTATTTATCGATACCGCAGGTCTTCGAAGAAAAAATAAGATCAAAGAAGAACTGGAACGTTACAGTATTATCCGTACCGTAACGGCTGTAGAACGTGCCGATGTGGTCATCGTGGTCATCGATGCGGTAGAAGGGATCACGGAACAGGATGCGAAGATCGCCGGTATTGCCCATGAACGTGGAAAAGGTGTTATCATTGCAGTGAACAAATGGGACGCGGTCGAGAAAGATGATAAAACCATTTACAAATATACAAATAAGGTTCGTGAAGTTCTGGCGTACATGCCGTATGCGGAAATCCTGTTTATCTCCGCTCAGACCGGACAGCGTCTTCCAAAACTGTTCGAGACGATCGATATGGTACTGGAAAATCAGACACTGCGTATCCAGACCGGTGTGCTCAACGAGATCATGACGGAAGCGATCGCGATGCAACAACCACCGTCAGACAAAGGGAAACGTCTGAAACTGTACTATATGACACAGGTATCCATCAAACCGCCGACATTTGTTATCTTTGTCAATGATAAAGAACTGATGCATTTTTCTTATACCCGTTATCTTGAAAACAAGATCCGTGAAGCATTCGGTTTCAGGGGAACTTCTCTGAAGTTTATCATTCGGGAAAGAAATGGTGAAAAATAAGAATTATTAGATCCGGGGAGGGATATTTATGGAACGGATTCTCTGTGTTCTGATCGGATATATCTGTGGACTTTTCCAGACCTCTTATCTGTATGGAAAAGTACACGGTATCGATATCCGTAATTACGGAAGCGGAAATGCCGGAACGACCAATGCACTGCGTACACTGGGCGCAAAGGCAGGAGCAATCACACTGCTTGGAGACTGTTTTAAATGTGTGGTTGCGGTTGTGATCGTACATCTGATTTTTGGGAAAAGCCATCCGGAGATGATCCGGCTGCTGGGAATGTATGCGGCAGCGGGAACGATCCTCGGACATAATTTTCCGTTTTACCTGAACTTTAAAGGAGGAAAAGGAATTGCTGCTACAGCAGGTCTGCTGTTATCGTTTGATCTGCGGCTGACACTGGTTGCAGCCATTGTGTTCCTTGCAGTATTTTTCCTTACCCACTATGTATCACTGGGATCTCTGCTGGTTTATGTGGTATTTGTGGCAGGTATCATTATCATGGGACAGAACGGACAATTTACGGGAATGAGTCAGGCAAATATTTATGAAATGTATGTGCTTGCCATCTTGCTTGCCATCCTTGCATATTACAAACACTGGCCGAATATTCTGCGTCTGATCCATGGAAATGAAAATAAAACATATCTGAAAAAGAAAAAAGCATAATGGAGGTGTCGTATGAAGAAAATCGGCGTACTGGGAGCCGGAAGTTGGGGAACTGCCCTCACGTGGCTTCTGACAAATAACGGACATGAAGTAACTTTGTGGTCTATCATGGAAGCTGAAGTGGAGATGCTTCGCACAAAAAGAGAACATACTTCCAAACTTCCGGGTGTAAAACTGCAGGAAAGTATTCAGTTGACAAGCAATCTGGAAGAAGCAATGGCAGACAAGGATGTACTGGTACTGGCAGTACCTTCTCCATATACCAGAAGCACCGCACAGAAGATGGCACCATATCTGAAAAAAGGCCAGATTGTTGTCAACGTGGCGAAAGGTGTGGAAGAGCATACGCTGATGACCTTAAGTCAGATCATCGAAGAAGAATTGCCGGAAGCAAATGTTGCCGTATTATCCGGTCCGAGCCATGCGGAAGAGGTTGGAAAAGGTCTTCCGACAACCTGTGTGGTGGGAGCGAGAACAAGACAGATAGCAGAATATCTGCAGGAAATCTTCATGAGTCCGGTTTTCCGTGTTTACACAAGTCCGGATGTTCTCGGTATCGAACTGGGAGCGGCCTTGAAAAATGTCATCGCGCTGGCCGCAGGTGTAGCAGATGGTCTTGGCTACGGAGACAACACAAAAGCAGCTCTGATCACCAGAGGAATCGCAGAGATCTCCCGCCTTGGTATCGCAATGGGTGCACATGCGAGAACCTTTTACGGACTGTCTGGTATCGGTGATCTGATCGTTACCTGCGCAAGCGTACACAGCCGTAACCGTAAAGCAGGTTATCTGATGGGCAAGGGATATACCATGAAAGAAGCCATGGATGAAGTCAAGATGGTGGTAGAAGGGGTATATTCTGCGAAGGCAGCACTGGGACTGGCTGAAAAATATGGGGTGGAAATGCCGATTATTGCGGAAGTCAATAAAGTGTTGTTCGAAGCTAAAAGCGCTGCGGATGCGGTGAATGAGCTGATGCAGAGAATGAAAAAGGATGAGCTTGGAGTTGAACTCTGGGACGATGAGAAATAGAAGAGTGATGTAAAACGAACGCCCGCCAGGGAATCATTCCCGGGCGGGCTGTTTTTTATATACCTTAATCCTTTAGATCACGAATCCCTGCATATCCTCCGGTATCCTTGCACTTCTGAATTTCTCATCCAGAGCATCGATCGTCTTCATTTCCATGTCGGTCAGTTCGAAATCAAAAATATCTGCATTTTCCGCAATCCTCTCAGGATTTACCGACTTCGGAATAGCAGAGATTCCTTTCTGTACCAGCCACCGCAGACCTATCTGTGCCGGCGATTTTCCGTAAGTTTCTCCTATATGAATCATTGTATCTTTTTTGAGATAAGCCCCACGGGCAAGCGGTGCATAAGCCTGTACGGCAATGCCTCGTTCCTTACAATACTCGTACAGGTCTGACTGATTCCACAGTGGATGATACTCTATCTGATTCACTGCCGGAACGATTCCGGAAGTCTGAAACAGTGCTTCCAGATGGGAAATCTCAAAATTACTTACGCCAATCGCTTTTGCCTGACCGGATTCCCGGATACGCTCCAGCGCCTGCCAGGAATTGATAAAACAACCGGGTACCGGCCAGTGGATCAGATAAAGATCCACATAATCAAGTCCGAGTCGATCCAGACTTCGTTGAAAGGCTCCGTCAATATCTCCGATTCGCTGTGCGGTATTCCATAATTTTGTTGTGATAAAAAGTTCTTTCCGTGGAACAGAAGAAGAACGGATTCCCCGCCCTACCCCCTCTTCGTTTTTATAAGCAGAAGCTGTGTCAATTAACCGATAGCCAAGATCCAGAGCGGTGGAGATAGCGCCTTCCACTTCACCGGGTGCGGTAGCTTTATATACGCCAAGCCCCAGAAGCGGCATGCTGGCATTTGTGTTCAAAGTCAATGATGGGATGTTTGACATGATGTAAACCTCCTCTCGTAACATCCGGCATTTCCGAAAAGCACAAAAATGACCGAAAATCCCAATTTCTATCCATTATACCATAGAAATGTGAAATAATTAGGGCGAAAATATTACGAAGCTGTGACATGAAGGCGATACGGAAGATCAAAGACCCTATCCCCGGGATAGGATAAACCATCAACGATACATGTTAACGAATTAACAAAGCAAAGCGTGAAAATCGGAGACTGCGTCATTTCTTACAAAAATCCCCTGTTGTATCTAAAAAAGTACAGCTGAATTTATAAATATTTTGCATAGATTCTATTGAATACCATAGGGAAAAGGAGTATAATAAAACATAATTGACAAAAGATTGTCATATCCCCCATTGGGGGAAAAGCAGAGAAAGGAGTAGGACATGCACTTATTAAAAGATGAGAACGGAAATGTAATTCCACATGGTGATGGCCCTGCCCATAAACATGAGCATGACCATGACCATGGATGTGAAGAACATGCATGCGACGGATGCAGTGGCGGTTCTGACAAATGTAAGAACGAATCTGTAGCACTGTTAAACTATATGGTGGATCATAACGAACATCATGCAGCAGAACTCGATCAGATGGCTGACAACCTGGCAAAACTGGGTATGGATACAGCTGCAAAGCAGATCAAAGAAGCAGTAGCTGATTTCCAGAAAGGCAATCTCAGATTGCGTCTGGCACTCACAACAGTAAAAGAAGAGCTGAAAGAGTTTTAATCAGTGTTTTACAGACTGCATATGACATCTTGGTAAAAGGAGGAATAGCAAATGTGTCTGGCTACTGTATATAAAGAAAGCGATGATACTGTCATCTGCCGGAATGTAAGCAAGATTCTGGTAGAGGGTGAAAAAGTTATTATCCGCGATATCATGGGAGAAGAGACCAGCATTGAAGGAAAGATTCTGATGGTCGATCTCGCAAACAGCATTGTAAAATTACAGTGCGATTAATGATAAGGTCATAAGATGTAATAATCTTATAAGATAGATTCTAACTATTCAGTAGATAGTAACTGTGAAGAAACTGAGCAGTTACGATAGATTCTATACTGATAAGGCAGAACTTAATAACAAGAAACTATCAGAAAGGATAAGAAAATGTCACATGTAATTGCAGTCGCAGGAAAAGGTGGAGTTGGAAAAACCACACTGTGTGGACTTCTGATTCAGTACCTCTGCGAACAGAAAAAGGGACCGATTCTGGCAGTGGATGCAGATGCGAATTCTAATCTGAATGAAGTACTCGGCGTAGAGGTAGAAGCTACACTGGGTGATATCAGAGAAGAAATTGCCAGAGCGGAAACGGCAAAAGAAAATCCGATTCCTGCGGGAGTGAGCAAGGCTGATTATGCTGAGTTCAAATTTAATTCCGCGTTGATCGAGGATGATGACTTCGATATGCTGGTGATGGGACGTACCCAGGGAAAAGGATGCTACTGCTTTGTAAACGGACTGTTACAGGCACAGCTTGCCAAACTGCAAAACAATTATCCGTATATGGTTGTGGATAATGAAGCAGGAATGGAACACATCAGCCGCGGAGTTCTTCCAACTATGCAGACCGCTATTTTAGTCAGCGACTGTTCCAGAAGAGGAATCCAGGCAGTGGGAAGAATCAAAAAACTGATCGAGGAATGCGATATGCATCCACAGCAGATCGGGCTGATCGTAAACCGTGCGCCGAACGGTGTTCTTAATGAAGGAACCAAAGAGGAGATCGAGATCCAGGGCCTGGACCTTCTGGGTGTGGTTCCTCAGGATGAACTGGTATATGAATATGACTGCGAAGGAAGACCAACCGTTGAGCTTCCGGAAGATTCACCGGTTCGAAAAGCGATGAGTGAAATCGTCAAAAAACTGAATTTATAATTCATTATCAATGCGGATATTACCGGAGAGATAATCTCCGGAGTGTCTTCGCCCGGAAGATACACAAAACCACACTTCCGGGTGAAAGAATATATAATAGCCATAAAAGCGGAGAAAAGCGGAGGAATGGCTATAAAACAAAAGGAGGAAAAAAATGAGCGAATTTAAGATGACTACCGTTGAAGAGATGGAAGCAGCCACCAACCGTCTGTTGGAAACGGGAGCAAAAGTAGGAGCTGACGCATGGCAGTTCCGTGTAAAAAACCAGACACCACACTGTAAATTTGGTGAACAGGGTGTCTGTTGTAGAATCTGTGCAATGGGACCTTGCCGTATTACCCCGAAGGCTCCGAGAGGAATCTGCGGATGTGATGCTCACGGTATCGTAGGACGTAACTTCCTGAAATTTACAGCAGCTGGAGCAGCTACTCACTCTGATCATGGTCGTGAGATCTGCCACACTCTGTACTGTACAGCAGAAGACGGAAACTACAAAGTAAAAGATCCTGAGAAACTGCTTCGTATCGCAAAAGAATGGGGCGTAGAGACAGAAGGAAAAGATATCTATGATCTGGCTCATGAGATGGCTGAGATCGGTCTGATGGAATATGGTAAACCATTCGGATATCAGAGATTCCTGGACAGAATGCCGGAAGGACAGAAAGAAAAACTGATCGAGAACGAGATTGCACCGCGTGCGATCGACCGTGAAGTTTCCACTTCCTTACATATGGCTCATATGGGATGCTCTTCTCTGCCGGAAGCACTGGTAAAACAGTCTCTGCGTGCCGGTATGGCAGATGGATGGGGCGGTTCCATGATGGGAACAGAGTTCTCTGATGTCCTGTTCGGAACTCCGAAGCCAATCGATACAGAAGCAAACCTGGGTGTTATGGTTGCCGAGAATGTAAACATCGTTGTACACGGACATGATCCGAGCCTTTCCGAGATGATCTGCGAATATGCTGACAGCCCGGAAATGATCGCATACGCAAAAGAAATGGGAGCAAAAGGAATCACTGTATCCGGTGTATGCTGTACTTCCAATGAAGTAGCTATGCGTCGCGGTATTCCGATGGCAGGTAACTTCCTGCAGCAGGAAAACGTTGTTCTGACAGGTGCATGTGAAGCAATCGTTGTAGACGTACAGTGTATCTTCCCGGCGTTAGGACCTCTGAGCAAATGTTTCCATACAAAATTCGTAACAACTTCTCCGATCGCACAGATGCCTGATTCTGAATTTATCCGTTTCAACGCTGAGACAGCAGGAGAGAATGCAAAAGCAATCGTAAAGATGGCAATCGAAAACTTCAAGAACAGAAAACCGGAACTGGTACATATCCCGGATATGAAAGCAAAAGCAACCGTTGGTTATTCTGTAGAAGCAATCGTAAAAACTCTGGATGGAGTTACCAACAGCCAGGTTGACGAAACCGGAACAACAAAACCACTTCTGGAATGTATTACTTCCGGTGTTATCCGTGGTGCCGTTGCTATGGTTGGATGTAACAATCCGAAGATTCGTCCTGACTATGCACATATCGAGCTGATGAAGAAACTGATCGCAAACGATATCGTTGTTATTGCTTCCGGATGTTCCGCGCAGGCAGCAGCAAAAGCCGGTCTGATGGACAAATCCGCGAAAGATATCTGTGGTGCAGGTCTGAAACGTGTATGTGAACTGGCTGATATTCCGCCGGTACTGCACATGGGATCCTGTGTAGATATCTCCCGTATGATGATCCTGGCAGCAGAACTGGCAAAAGATTCCGGTCTGCAGATCAATCAGCTTCCGGTAGTTGGATGTGCTCCTGAATGGATGTCTGAAAAAGCTGTATCTATCGGTAACTACGTAGTAGGAACCGGTATCGATACCTTCCTGGGTGTTGATCCTTATGTATCCGGTTCCAGTGAAATGTGTGAACTGCTGACAGAAGGAACCAGAAAATGGACTGGCGCTGCTTATACAGTAGAAACAGATATCGAAAAACTGACCGATTTGATGATCGAAAGAATCGAAGAGAAGAGAACTGCTCTTGGTATTTAATTGATAAGATCGCTCATCTGTACGATGCCGGGATCTGGAATTTCCAAACCCGGCATCGGATACAAATATAATTATAAGGTGGATGACTAATTATGAAGATTGCAGTTACCGGTAAAGGCGGCGTGGGAAAGACAACGTTTGCGGCTACTCTGGCGCGTCTGTATGCGGAAGAGGGGCGGCATGTACTGGCAGCCGATGTGGATCCGGATGCGAATCTGGGACTGGCTCTTGGATTTTCAGAAGAAGAGCTGGATACGATCGTACCGATCAGCAAGATGAGAAAACTTGTAGAGGAACGTACCGGTGCTGGACCGGATAATCAGTATTACAAGATTAATCCGAAGGTAGACGATATTCCGGATGCATACGGAAAAGTGTGCAACGGAGTAAAACTCCTGGTTCTTGGAACAGTGGAGACTGGCGGTGCCGGATGTGTCTGCCCGGAACATGTGATGCTCAGAAGAATTATTAACAACCTGGTACTTCACAGAGGTGATGTAGTGGTGCTGGATATGGAAGCCGGTCTGGAACATATGGGTCGGGGAACCACAGAAGGTATGGATCAGTTCATCGTAGTGATCGAACCTGGATCAAGAAGTGTACAGACTTACAAGAATGTAAAACGTCTGGCAAAAGATCTCGGTGTGAAACAGGTACACGTGGTTGCCAATAAGATCCGGGATGAAAAAGATGAAGAATTTGTAAAAACACATATTCCGGCAGAAGATCTGCTGGGATTCATTCACTATAACACGGAGATTATGGATGCGGACCGTCAGGGCTGTTCTCCATACGACTACAGCAAATCGGCAGTAGACGAGATCCGTAAAATCAAAACGACCATCGATAAAATCGATGATTGCGATAAATAATCGTTTAGGAGGAAAAAACATTGACATTATTTGAAAGAGTATTCAATGGAAATGATGCTGTATACGGTCTGACTGAACAGGCAATTGATGCAGCAATTGCGCAGCATGGTGAAGAGAAAGCAGTCAGCTTTCCAAACACTGCTTACTGTCTGCCTTGCTATTACGCTGTAACAGGTGTAAAAGTTACTAATCTGAAAGAATTAAAGGAAGCACTGGGAGTTGTTAAAACTCTGATGACAAGAGAACCTCGTCTGAATGACGCTTTTATGTCTGGCGTTGCTACAGCACTGTGTGCGGAATTTATCGAAGCTTTAAAATATATTGACGGTGCTACTCCATACGAAGAGCCATTATACGGACATCTGGCAGATGCAGTGATCCGTGAGCTGGGTGTACCGCTTGTAACAGGTGATGTCCCTGGTGTAGCTGTTATCCTGGGATCCGCTCCTACAGTAGAAGAAGGTGTTGCACTGGTAAAATCTTATCAGGCACAGGGTATCCTGGTAACACTGGTAGGCGGTATCTGTGATCAGGTAGCAGAAGCAGGTATGGCTACAGGCGCAAACGTACGTGTTATTCCGCTGGGCAAAGATGTTACATCTGTAATTCACGTAGTATCCGTAGCACTGAGAGCAGCTCTGATCTTCGGTAACGTAACACCTGGTGATTCCAAGACTCTGATGGAATACACCATGCAGCGTGTACCGGCATTCGTTAACGCATTCGCTCCTCTGGATGACGTAATCGTAGCATGTGGTGCTGGTGCTATCGCACTGGGATTCCCGGTAATCACCAACGAAACAGAAAATATCGCAAGAGTTCCGAAGAGCCTGATCGTTCAGGAAGATGTAAGCAAATTCAATGCAACATCTCTGGAAGCTCGTGATATCAAGATCAAGATCACAAACATCGATATCCCGGTAGCATTCGCATCCGCATTCGAAGGTGAGATCATTCGTCGTGGTGACATGCAGGTTGAATTCGATGGTTCCCGTGTTGACTGTGCTGAGCTGGTTCATACTGTTGATGCCAGCGAGATCGAAGATCATAAGATCACAGTTGTAGGACCGGAAGTAGACGACATGGAACTGGGAAGCAAAAACAGCATTGCATATGTTGTTAAAGTTGCCGGTAAAAACATGCAGCCTGACTTTGAACCGGTTATCGAGCGTAAATTCCATAACTACATCAACTGTATCGAAGGTGTATACCATACAGGACAGAGAGATATGCAGCGTATCCGTATCAGCAAAAACGCATTTGCTGCAGGATTCCGTCTGAAACATATCGGTGAAGTTCTGTATGCATCCGTTAAAAATGAATTTGAAGCAGTTGTTGACAAATGTGAAGTTGTTATTTACACAGATCCTGCAGAGTGTACAAGAATTCGTCACGAAGTTGCTATCCCGACATTCAACAAACGTGATGATCGTCTGAAAAATCTGACAGATGAATCTGTAGATGTATATTACAGCTGTATCCTGTGTCAGGCATTCTCCCCAAGCCACGTATGTGTGGTTACACCGGAACGTCTGGGACTGTGTGGTGCCGTTTCATGGCTGGATGCAAAAGCTACCAACGAGCTGGATCCGAACGGACCTTGCCAGGTAATCACAAAAGAGCGTCCGATCGATGAAAGAATCGGTGAATATGAAGACGTTAATGAGGCTGTTAAGAGACTGTCTCAGGGTGCTCTGGAAGATGTATCCCTGTACTCTATCATGGAAAAACCAATGACATCCTGCGGATGTTTCGAGTGTATCTGTGGTATCGAGCCATTCTCCAACGGTGTATGTATCGCCAACCGTGAGTACGCTGGTATGACTCCTCTGGGAATGACCTTCCCTGAACTGGCATCTATGACAGGTGGTGGAGTTCAGACACCTGGATTCATGGGACACGGAAAACACTTCATCGGCTCTAAAAAGTTTATGAAAGCAGAAGGTGGTATCGAACGTATCGTATGGATGCCAAAAGAACTGAAAGAATTTGTAGCAGACAGACTGAACCAGACAGCAAAAGAACTGTATGGTATTGATAACTTCACAGATATGATCGGTGATGAGACTGTAGCTACAGATCCGGAAACTCTGGTAGAATTTTTAACAGAAAAAGGTCATCCGGCACTTGGAATGGACCCGATGATGTAATATAATTAGTAATGGAAGAAAGTGGCTGACAAATGCCTGGCATTTTTCTATGCCAAATGTCAGAGGATTGTCAGCCATAAATAAATATTAAGGAGGCTAATGAGAATGCCGTTTAATCGTAAACCACAGAAATTTAATGCATCTATCAAAGAAGTAACAATTGGATGCGGTGAAAAAGCAGTCACATTAGGAGGGGAAAATGTTTATCCTTTCTACTCATTTGATGGAGAAATCACCAATGCACCAAAAGTAGCCGTTGAAATTTCCGATATGGGAGTTCCGGAAGTAGCAGGTCTGAAAGCTTACTATGAAGGATGTTCTACCATGGCTGAAATCGCAAAACGCGCTTCTGAAATGGAAGGTGCTGATTTTGTTTGCCTGCGTCTGGAAGGCGGAGATCCGAACGGAGCAAACAAATCCGTAGACGAACTGATTGCAGTTGTAAAAGAAGTTGCAGATGCAATCGACGTACCGTTAGCTGTAGAAGGCTGCAAAAACGTAGAAAAAGATGGAGAACTTCTTCCAAAAGTTGCAGAAGCACTGCAGGGCAAAAACGCTCTGATCCTTTCTGCAAGAGAAGAAGATTATAAATCTGTTGGAGCAGCAGCAGGTCTTGCTTACGATCAGAAAGTAGGAGCTGAATCTGCAGTAGATATCAACCTGGCAAAACAGCTGAACGTAGTTACTACTCAGCTGGGTGTTAAACCGGAAAGCATCGTTATGAATGTTGGTTCTGCAGCCGTTGGATATGGTTATGAATATGTAGTATCTACTATGGACCGTATCAAAGCAGCAGCGCTGTCTCAGAGTGATGCCATGCTCCAGATGCCTATCATTACACCAGTATCTTCCGAAACATGGAATGTAAAAGAATCCATGGCTTCCGAGGAAGATATGCCGGAATGGGGACCAGTAGAAGAACGTGCAATTTCTATGGAAATCATGACCGCAGCAGCCGATCTGGCCTGTGGATCTGATGCCGTAATTTTAATGCATCCTCAGTCTATAGCAACCATTTCTAAAATGATTAAAGAATTAGTTTAAGTGTAAGCGATAGAACAGGAGGATAAAAACTATGGCATTATCAGGTATTCAGATTTTTAAAATGTTACCAAAGAAAAACTGTAAAGAATGTGGATGCCCTACTTGTATGGCATTCTCTATGAAAGTAGCACAGGGCGCACTGAAAATCGAACAGTGTCCACACGTTTCTTCGGAAGCTCTGGAAGCTCTGTCTGAAGCTACTGCACCGCCAATGAAGACCATCAAAGTCGGAACAGGCGAAGGAGAGTACACACTGGGTGGAGAAACCGTTCTGTACAGACATGAGAAAACATACGTAAACAAAACAAGATACGCAGTATCTCTGTGCAGCTGCATGGACGATGCTACTATCGATGCTAAGATCGCAGCTATCCCGGCAGTAGATTACGAACGTATCGGTGAGCGCATGCATCTTGAGATGATCTATGTCAACTATGGCGCTGAAGCCGGTGCAGACAAATATCTGGAACTGGTGAAAAAAGCTGTTGCTACCGGAAAAACTCTGGTACTGGGTTGTGACGACGTTGAAGTTGCAAAAGCAGCTCTGGAAATCGCAAAAGCCGGAAAACCGATTCTGAATGGTGCAAATGCTTCCAACTACGAAGCAATGAATGCTCTTGCAAAAGAAGCAGATGTTGTTTTAGGTGTAAGCGGTGCAAACCTGGATGAAATCTATGACACTGTTGCAGCTCTGGAAAAAGCAGGAAATAAAAACCTGATAATCGATGCAACAGGAGCTTCTCTCAAAGAGACTTATGCAAACGCAGTACAGATTCGTCGTGCAGCACTGAAAGATCAGGACAGAACTTTCGGTTACCCGACTATCGTAAATACATCCAAGCTGGCTGTAAAAGACAAATATATGCAGGAAGCACTGGTTTCCCTGTTCACAATGAAATACGGTTCTATCGTAGTTGTTGACGAACTGGGATATGCAGAAGCTCTGCCTCTGTTTGGTCTGCGTCAGAACGTATTTACCGATCCTCAGAAACCAATGAAAGTAGAACCGGGTCTGTATCCACTGAACGGTGCAGATGAGAATTCTATCTGTCTGACAACTGTAGACTTCGCACTTACATATTTCATCGTATCCGGCGAGCTGGAAAGATCAGGAGTACCTGTAAACCTGATCATCAACGATGCAGGTGGACTTTCCGTACTGACATCCTGGGCAGCAGGTAAGTTCTCCGGTACATCCATCTCTACTTTCGTAAAAGAAAACATCGAAGGTAAAGTAAAATCCAGAAAACTGATCATTCCTGGTAAAGTTGCCGTTCTGAAAGGTGATCTGGAAGCAAAACTTCCTGGATGGGAGATTATCGTAGCTCCTCTGGAAGCAGTACAGCTGGTTAAATTCCTGAAAGATATGAAAGAAGCAGGCGAACTGTAAGATTTCTGATTCCTCAGGAATACCGGACATGTGAAGAAAGACCGGAATCCTCCTTGCGGGGATTCCGGCAAATAAATATAATTAAAGGAGACACACACTATGGCAAAATTTGTAACAATTGGTGAGAGACTTTCCACCACAGCTCCGGCAGTAAACAAAGCATTTATGGAAAGAGATCCTGAACCGATCCTGAAAAGAGCAAAACAGCAGCTGGATGCTGGTGCTGTATATCTGGATGTAAACATCGGACCTGCTGACGGATACGGCGAAGATCTGATGAAATGGGCAGTACAGTTACTGCAGAGCGAATTCGATAACGTTCCGCTGGCACTGGATACTTCCAACAAAGCAGCTATCGAAGCTGGTATCTCTGTATACAACCGTTCCAAAGGAAAACCAATCGTAAACTCTGCAGATGCAGCTGGAAGAATCGAGAACATCGACCTGGCAGCAGCAAATGATGCCATTGTTATCGCTCTGTGTAACGGTGAAGGAATCGCTGCAGATAATGACGAACGTATGGGTTATCTGACAATGCTTCTGGAAAGAGGTCTGGAGCATGGCATGGCAGAAACAGATATGTGGTTCGATCCTCTGTTCCTGGTAGTAAAAGGAATGCAGGACAAACAGATGGAAGTCCTGGAATTCATCAAAATGATCTCCGACATGGGACTGAACTCCACAGGTGGTCTGTCTAATAACTCCAACGGTATGCCGAAGAACATCCGCCCGATCATGGACTCTGCACTGGTTGCTATGGCTATGATGAATGGTCTGACATCCGCAATCGTTAACCCTAACGACCTGCGTCTGATGGAAACCATCAAATCCTGTGATGTTTTCAAAGGCAATACTCTGTACGCAGATTCTTATCTGGAACTGTAAGATGCGCACAGCGGCGTACAAAGTAGATGTCGCAAGCGACCGCCACTGGCGCGAGAATGTGTCTTGACACATTCTATTACAGAAAAATAATTATAATACTGCTGATAATGAGGCCGTCGCCACTAGTCTTTTCAGGCTGAGGTGACAGCCTCCTTTCACAAATTCGAAAAAGAGAGGCTTAAATCATGTTTAAAGTAACTTTTCGTTTTGAAAACGGTGAGACCGTAGAGGGTTTTGCGGCAGCCGAAGAGAATCTTCTGGAAGTTGCAAGAAAAACGAATGTAGCAATTGATGCCCCTTGTTCCGGTAACGGTTCCTGCGGAAAATGTCGTGTGAAACTGTTAAAAGGAACTCTGAATTCGCCAAGAACCAGACATATTACAGAGGAAGAATATGCAGAGGGGTGGAGATTGTCCTGTGCGAGTAAAGTGGAAGATGATATCGAGGTGGAAGTACCGGATATCGCGTCTGCCTATCGCAGCAGAATGAAGGTTGCGGATTTAAGTTCCCCGGAAGAAGTAGCTATTTTTGACAATGCCAAAGCAGATGTTGAGGCGGCGGGAATCGTTCTGAAAAACGATATGGAAGTGGTAGATGTTACCATGGATGCTCCGTCTCTGGAAGATACCATGCCGGATAATGAACGGCTGATGCGTGCACTGAAAAAACAGATGCAGGTAGAACATGTGATTCTTCCATATACTGTAATCTGCAAGATGGCAGATGTGCTGCGGGAAACTAATTTTTCTGTTCGCTGTGTGATCGGAAGAACAGGAAGCCAAGGCAATGTTTTTGTCTATGATATTTTTCCGAAAGATGCTGAAGTAGTGATCGGCGGACTTGCTATTGATATCGGTACTACAACAGTATCCGCATTGCTGATCGATATGATAAGTGGTGATATCCTTGGAAAAGCATCTTCAGGAAATGGTCAGATCCGTTATGGAGCAGATGTTATCAACCGAATCATCGAATCTGCAAAACCTGGCGGAAGACGCCGCCTGCAGAAAGCGATTATTGATGAAACAATCAATCCGCTGATTCAGCAGATGTGTCGTGCGGCAAAATTCCCGAATAAACAGATCTACCGTATGTGTGTTGCCGGAAATACAACTATGAATCATTTGTTTGCCGGAGTGAATGCAGATCCGGTTCGTATGGAACCGTATATACCGACATTCTATAAGACAAATTCGCTGTATGCATCTGACCTTGGTCTGACAGTGAATCCGGATGCACACATAATTATAGCTCCGAATATCGGAAGTTATGTGGGTGGAGATATCACTGCAGGTACACTGGTCAGCATGCTGTGGAATAAACCGGAATTTTCCCTGTTTATCGACCTTGGAACCAATGGTGAACTGGTATTTGGTAACTCTGATTTCATGATGAGTTGTGCATGTTCGGCTGGTCCTGCCTTCGAGGGTGGAGATATCAGCTGTGGTATGCGTGCAACAGATGGGGCAATCGAGGCATGTACTATCGATAAAGAAACTATGGAACCGTCCTTTACGGTCGTAGGAGATCCGGGACAAAAACCGATTGGTCTGTGTGGCTCAGGAATCATTGATGTGATCAGTGAACTGTTCTCCGCAGGAATTATCAATCCGAAAGGAAAATTCGTGCGGGAAGGCGAGCGTATCCACCGGGATAAATACGGTATGGGAAGCTATGTTCTGGCATTCCAGAAGGATGCAGGTGCAGAGAAAGATGTTGAGATTACAGAAGTGGATATTGACAACTTTATCCGTGCCAAAGGTGCAATTTTTTCAGCCATCCGTACGATGCTGAATTCTCTGGAATTCGATGTGTCGATGATTGAAGAAGTGTATGTAGCCGGCGGTATCGGAAGCGGCATCAATATGAAGAATGCGGTCAATATTGGAATGTTCCCGGATATTCCTCTGGAAAAATTCCATTATATTGGTAACTCTTCTCTGTCCGGTGCCTATACCATGCTCCTTTCCAAAGAGGCAGAACGCAAAACCTACCAGGTTGCATCCAATATGACGTATCTGGAACTGAGTACTGTACCGACTTATATGGATGAATTTGTTGCGGCATGCTTTATTCCGCATACGGATACCAGTATGTTCCCGTCCGTTTCTCAGCAGTAAAGACAGACATGCAGGAGAGAACAAAGATGGAATTACAGTATGAAAAAGACAGTAAGGAAAGAATTCCTTATGAGCACTATATGGAACTGTTTCAGAAAGCAGATCCGGCAGAAATCAGTGCAAGAACAGGGATTCCTTACGACAAACAATCACAGACCTTTAATCTTCATCTGTTGGGTGTTGCTTATCAGGTACATTTTCCGGATTATGTGGTAACACATGATCCGGAAAGCAAGGTAGGATATTATCCTCTGGAAGCAGCAATCAATGCCCGGATTCTGGTACTTCGTTACCTGGTGGAAGGACACAGCGCTCCGTCTACCGGAAAATATCTGACGTATCGGGAAACACCGTGGGGAACTGTATATCTGAAACAGTTTCAGGGCAGATGTCTGATGCGTCTTGCTTATGGATTTGGCAACAAACAGGAGGCGTTCCGGTCTGCTATGGAAAAGATTGGTGCGACACCTCTCGAGCACGGCGATATCGCTTATGAATTCGAAGTGATTGATGGGTTCCGTGTACAGATGATCTTATGGGCAGGTGATGACGAATTTCCACCGTCATCCCAGATTTTATTCTCTGACAATTTTCCCATTGCTTTTCAGGCAGAGGATATGGCTGTAGTGGGCGATATATCAATCACTATGATAAAAGCACTGGCATAATAAAATCAGAATTTTACGGATGTATTATTTGTAGAAAAAGTAACGATTCAGGAGATATGGAACCGTTACGGGAAAGATAGAAAACGGGGAATGACTTTCATTCCCGACAGTAGGAGAATGTAAATGAATAAGGATAGTAGAGTAAACATTGCGCGTAAAGTGCTTCAGGATGGGAAGTTGCCTGTTGACGAAGGAAACCGCGAAATATTTCCACGATGTAATGTTGCGTCCGCTACTGCATTAAAGATAGATTCAGTCGCTGTGTTATCTGCCTTTGGTGTAGTATACTGCTATACCTGAGAAAGGAAAACATATGAAAAAACTGAATGTTAAAACTATCGTTTTTGCAGCTGTTTTAGTGGCAATGAATCTGGTGTTGAGCCGGGTGCTGGCAATTAATATTGGCTCCACCCTTCGAATTACAGTAAGTGCAACACCGATTTATCTGGCAAGTCTCTGGTTTGGACCGCTGGTAGGGGGAATCTGCGGTGGTCTGGGAGATCTGCTGGGATGTCTGATCCAGGGATATGCACCGAATCCATTGATTCTGGTGTCTTCTGTGCTGGCAGGTGTGATTCCTGCAGTATTTAAGAAATATGTCTTCAGGGATAAAGTGAATACCTGGAAAATAGCAGTTATGCTGATTGTTCATGGAATCGTAGGCTCTCTGGGATTTACTGTCGTAGGATTGCATGTATACTATGCGACCCCATGGAGTGTGCTGTATGCCACAAGAGTCATACAGACGATTGCACTGACAATTGCAAATACAATTCTGGTTTCTGTTTTATATCAGAGTGCACTGACTACTTATGTGAATCAGGTATTTGCTCTGCAGAGAACCAGAGAAGTATAAAAGATAACTGAAAAATAAGAAAACAGTTATCATAAAAGGAGGTAAATGATATGGGATACAAAACAGACATTGAGATCGCACAGGAATGCGAAATGAAACCGATCACCGAGATCGCAGCGAAAGCAGGTATTGATGACAAATATCTGGAGCAGTATGGAAAATACAAAGCAAAAATCGACTACAATCTGTTAAGAGAGTCTGATGCTCCGGACGGAAAACTGATCCTGATGACTGCCATCAACCCGACACCGGCAGGTGAAGGAAAAACAACAACAACCGTAGGTCTGGCAGATGCCCTGCAGAAAATGGGAAAGAAAGTTATGGTAGCTTTAAGAGAACCATCCTTAGGACCGGTTTTCGGTGTGAAAGGTGGAGCAGCCGGCGGCGGATATGCACAGGTAGTTCCGATGGAAGATATTAACCTGCACTTTACCGGTGACTTCCATGCCATCGGCGCAGCTAACAACCTGCTGGCAGCCATGATCGACAACCACATCTTCCAGGGAAATGCTCTGAACATTGACCCGAGAAAGATCACCTGGAAACGTTGTGTTGACATGAACGACCGTCAGCTGCGTAATGTAGTAGACGGACTTGGCGGAAAAACCAACGGTATGCCGAGAGAAGACGGCTACGATATTACAGTAGCATCTGAGATCATGGCAGTTCTGTGTCTGGCAAGCGATATCAACGACCTGAAAGAACGTCTGGGACGTATCATCATTGGATATACATACGGTAAAGTGGCAGAACAGAAACCGGTAACCGCACACGATCTGCATGCAGAAGGTGCAATGACCGCCCTGTTAAAAGATGCTCTGAAACCGAACTTGGTACAGACACTGGAACATGTACCGGCAATCGTACACGGCGGACCATTCGCCAACATCGCACACGGATGTAACTCCGTAACCGCAACCAAGATGGCTCTGAAACTGGCTGACTATGCAATCACAGAAGCCGGATTCGGTGCAGATCTGGGCGCTGAGAAATTCCTGGATATCAAGTGCCGTATGGCAGGACTGAAACCGTCCGCAGTTGTTATCGTAGCAACCGTACGTGCCCTGAAATATAACGGCGGCGTTCCGAAAGCTGAGCTGAATGCAGAAAACCTGGAAGCTCTGGAAAAAGGTATGCCGAACTTGTTAAAACACGTAAGCAACATCAAGAATGTATACAAACTGCCATGTGTAGTTGCCATCAATGCATTCCCGACCGATACCAAAGCAGAACTGGATCTGGTAGAAGAAAAATGTAAAGAACTGGGCGTAAACGTAGCTCTGTCTGAAGTATGGGCAAAAGGCGGCGAAGGCGGTCTGAAACTGGCTGAAGAAGTGATCCGTCTGGTAGAGGAACCAAACGACTTCACATACGCTTACGAAC